>TARA_R110000764_G_scaffold238000_1_pt1 | contig 11610 bp, 12 predicted proteins | sample TARA_R110000764 | Tara Oceans TARA_R110000764 (sample SAMEA4398111) | marine metagenome | biome: Polar Biome; feature: [SRF] surface water layer (ENVO:00010504); material: water (ENVO:00002006), including particulate matter (ENVO:01000060) such as... | depth 5 m | reverse complement strand
AACAAATGGTTAGGTCTTCTTAAAGCACTTGATCAGAAGCAATGGCAAATTACAAACGTAGTTAAATTACGAGTTGCTGGAATGGAAGATGCTTCCATATAAGGTATAAATAGATTCATGTACACACCTGCATATATAGAACAACTAAAACAATTGCACGGCAATATAAAAAAGAAAAAAGGGTTCGGCGGCAAGATGAAAGATCTTGGAGAGTTTAATACCTTTATGAAAAAGTGGCAACCTAAAACAGTTTTAGATTACGGTTGCGGCAAAGGTGTTATACTTGCAAATTTACGAGATCAATATCCTAGCAGTGCATTTGAAGGATACGACCCGGCAGTAGAAATGTTTAGCATAGATCCTAATAAAAAGTTCGAATGTTTGTTTAGTAATGACGTGTTAGAACACATTGAACCTGAGCATATTGACAACGTGTTAGAACATATAAAGTTACTAAGTGGCAAGTATGTTTGGCTAAGAATAGATACAAAGCCAGCAAGAAAAACATTACCGGACGGTCGCAATGCACATCTAATACAGGAATCACCTGATTGGTGGACAGATAAGATATCTAAAATAATATCACCAAATATTGTATATTCTTATGCAAATGATAACTCTAGAATTGACATTGCTATCGAATTATAATTCCAAATTATTTTTAGCGAGTTATATACGCATATAAATACTAGCATGAACAGAGTAGTATTAGCAACGGGTGGGTTTGATCCACTACACAGTGGGCACATTGCCTATTTTAAAGAAGCAAAAACACTAGGTGATCACTTAGTAGTAGGATTAAATTCCGATGATTGGCTTACTCGTAAAAAGGGTAGGCCTTTTATGCCTTTTGCAGAACGAGCAGCAATTATAAAAGAGCTTGCGTGTGTTGATGAAGTTATTGGGTTTAATGATAGCGATGGCACTGCATGTAACGCAATAGGACAGGTACTAGCAACCAAAGGCAGCAGCTGGCGTGTGATATTTGCAAACGGTGGTGACAGAGATATACTTAATAGTCCTGAGTATACTACGTACAAAGATAATAAAGATGTTAAGTTTGCATTTGGCACTGGCGGAGCAAACAAAGCTAATAGTAGTAGTTGGATACTCAAAGACTGGGCACAACCGACAACAGAACGTTCCTGGGGCAAATATACTGTATTAGATAATAACATAGGTTGGCAAGTTAAAGAACTTGCATTTAATACAAATAGTGCATTAAGCGATCAACGGCATTTTCACAGAAGTGAACACTGGCATGTTGTCCAAGGCGAAATTAAAATGGACCTTGAATTCCAAAATCAATACACTACATCTAAAGTTTATAAAACAGGCAGCAGTATTGATATTCCTGTTAAAACTTGGCATAAAGCAACAAACGTTGGTAACGAAACTGCAAAAGTAATCGAAGTTTGGCTTGGCGACAAATTAACAGAAGATGATATAGAAAGAAGAGATTAATGAAAGTATTCATAGGCTACGACCCAAGAGAAGATATGGCATACCAAGTGTGCAAACATAGTATTAAACGACATAGTCCGACAGCTGAGGTTATACCATTAAAACAAAATGATCTTAAACGTCAAGGTTGGTATTCAAGATCCACAGACAAACTTGCTAGTACTGAATTTACATTTACTCGCTTCCTAGTTCCAGAACTTACTAACTTTAATGGTTGGGCAGTGTTTATGGATTGTGACATGTTACTTAGAACAGACATTGCAGAGTTGTTTGCACAAGCAGACGATACAAAAGCAGTGATGTGTGTACAACATGACTATGCTCCTAAAGAAGGTATTAAGATGGACGGACAAACACAAACAGTTTATCCACGCAAGAATTGGTCTAGTATGATGCTTATTAATTGCGGACATCCTGCTAACAAAAGACTTAACATAGACTTAGTAAATGAGAAAGAACTTAACGGTGCATACTTTCATAGATTTAGTTGGTTAGGTGGCAATGACGATTTAATTGGTGAACTATCACCTGAATGGAATTGGTTAGTAGGACACTACAAGCAGCCAGAGGATGGCGCACCAAAACTATTACACTACACAGAAGGCGGCCCCTGGTTTGAAAATTATCGCGATTGCGAATTCAATCAAGAATGGAAACAAGAACTCTATGATATGTTTAAGTAAAAACTTAGCAGACGAATATATTAACAAGTATGCTATGGGCGCAAAGTTGCCCATACATGATTACGATTATGACCACAGCGGAAAAGATATTCTAATTAGAAGTTTAGCAAAGCGCAAAGTTATATGGAAATGTTTAGAAGAACAACAAACATTTTATTATATGGATAGCGGCTATATTGGAAATTATAAATCAGAAATAAATCCGTTTGGTTGGAAATTATATCACCGAATTGTTAAGAATGGATTACAGCATGACACTGTTATCCAACGCCCTGGCGATCGTTGGGAAAAGTTAAAAACTAAAATACATCCTAGAAAAAAAGGCGGTAGTCATATATTATTAGTTACACCGAGCGAAAAGCCCTGTAAGTATTACGGAATAGATTTAGCAGAGTGGAAAGAAAACACAATCAACGAGATCAAAAAACATACAGATCGCCCTATTGTAGTTAGAGAAAAACAAGCAAGATGGCAACGGTTAAATCGTACCATATACCATGACTTAGATAACGCACATGCACTTGTAACATATAATAGTATTGCAGCAGTAGAAAGTGTGTTATATGGTATTCCGGCATTTACGCTAGCACCAACCGCAGCAGATCCTGTTGCTAACAAAAATCTATGGAATATAGAAAAGCCCAATCGTATCGACAAAGACGAAGTGTACGAATGGGCATGTCATTTAGCATATGGACAATTTCATATAAATGAATTAAAAGACGGCACAGCACATCGAATATTATTGGAGGACAAATATGTCAGTTAAGTATGTAGTAGTTCATCGTAACGACACAAACAATGTAGGAGATCTAGCATCCAACCCCCTGCAATATTTCTTACAACCAGATCAATATAGAGTTGTAGATATTACACATTCGCATGTTGAACAATATCCTTCAGGAGTTCCGCTTATTGCAGGTGGAGGTGGATTACTAGCTAATGATTTTTTTGGAGACAACTTACGTGCATGCTTAAATAACCCGGATGTTAACCGAGCTATGCAACATTGGACTGACGCATGGCAACATGTAAGCCATGCAAATGCAGAAGCTAGAGACACCTTTATGCAAAAATTGCAACCGTTAGTGCATGAATATTTAAATACATTAGACAATAGTGTAGGTAAAAGAATACTATGGGGTGCAGGTCATAACGAAGACACTATAAAACGAATTAAAGAAATTAGTTTTCCAGGATGGCTTAACTTTTTTGACTTAGTAGGAATTCGAGATTATAAGCAAGCATATAAATGGGTACCGTGCGCAAGTGCAATGCATCCTGCATTAACTAAAAAATATCCTATTAGAAACAAAGTAGTTTGGTTTGAACATAAGAAACAATTAATTAAAGCAACAAACTTTGGTACTGATTCTATTCCTCGTTATATAAACAGTGGCAGCAATATTGAACAAACTATTGAACTACTGGGTAGTGCTGAAACTATTATTACAAATAGCTATCATGGAGCATACTGGGGAGCATTATTAGGTCGAAAAGTTATTGTAGTCGACGCTTGGAGTTCAAAGTTCTTTACTATGAAACATACTCCAATTATACTAAAAAAAGGCGAAGACTGGAAAGATCAAATAGACAATGCACAAATATATCCAAATGCTTTAGAAGAATGTAGACAAGTAACAACAGCATATTGGCACGAGGTGCAACAACTATGAAGAAGAAAACAGTAGTAGCATATGCAGCTGGTGTCCCTAATGCACAAAAATCTCCACATAAGATCGAAGTACTTCAGCGATTTATTCAAGGCGTAAACGCTTGTGGAGATAACGGAATCTTTCATCAAGGTCGAAATATTTTAGATAGCGATGTTAACTTTATTCAAGGCTGGGTGCATGCGGGTAGTGCCCCGAGTGCGCATTTAAGAGTACGTAAAGAAGCAGTAGATCGAAATATATCAAATGGCAAACATGCTATTGTTTGTGATAGTAATTTATTTAATTACGAAGTAGGTCCAGTACATACAATGCATTATTCAAGATATAGCATGGATGGTGTTTTTCCAACAACTGGAAACTATTTTAATGATAATCCGGACCCTGCTAGATGGCAACAAATAAGTCGAGACTTAGGTCTAAATTTAAAGGACTGGAGGACTAGCGGTACCCATATTCTTATATGCACCCAACGCAATGGCGGATGGAGCATGGCAGGCACTAATGTAGTAGATTGGCTAGAGCAAACTATTACTGAACTAAGAAAATATACTGATCGTCCTATTCTTGTTCGCGGCCATCCAGGTGATAAAAACGCTAGAAAATATTTAGATGCGAAAAAATATAAAGTAAGTGTTAGGCCAAAGCTAACTCAAGATTTGGCAAATGCTTGGGCAACAATTACATATAATAGTAGTCCGGGTGTAGCAAGTGCTATTGAAGGCATTCCTTTATTTGTTACAGACCCTAATCCAAAAATTAGTCAAGCAAGCGATGTAGCCAATACTGATTTATCTCAAATTGAGGCCCCACAAACATTTGAAAGACAAGAATGGGTCGAAAAGTTGTCAATGAGTCATTGGAACTTTCAAGAATTAAGTAACGGTAGTGCCTGGAAATTTATGAGAGATTACGTATGATAAAAATGGTAGGATTTCCTGCACCAGCAAGTAAATTATATTTTGGCTGGGACAAAGGTGTTGCACGTTGCGGCGATCAGTTTACTAGTGTATTAGACTTAAAAGATCCAGCAGTAAAACGTGCTGATTGTTTTTATCAAACAAACGAATTAAAACCAAAGTTTTTGCACGGTGGCAGAGAAGACTGGCACGGAAAATATATGCTGCATATGAAAAATTGCGGCAAGCCATTTATTGTAAGTGAAAGTGAGCCGTTTAGAGAACATCGAGGTTGGTTGCGATTTGGATGGAATAGTTATCGCTGGGACGATGCTAATTGGAATAACAACAACGTAGGTCCAGAACGCTGGAATAGATTTGAAGCAGCAACAAATATTAAATTCACAGACTGGCATAGCCCAGGCGATCACATTCTTATTATGGGACAAAAAGAAGGCGACAGTAGCCTTACAAAAATTTACCAACAAGGGTACGAAAGTATTTACAATTGGATTGCTGATCAAATTATAGAAATAAGAAAACATTCTGACAGAAAAATTGTAGTAAGGCCTCATCCTCGAAATTTAGATAGAGGAATGAAACTTACTATGCAAATATTAGAGAAACTAAATATTAAAAATGTTACTATGAGCGAATCTTGCACACGGGGTGGATCACAAGGCGGTGAAGGACTAGATGCTGATCTTGCACAAGCACATTGTGTTGTAACATATAATAGTTTAAGCGGAGTCGAAGCAGCAGTAAAAGGCATTCCAGTATTTGCATTAGATGGCGGCAGCATGGTACACCCTATTGCACATCACAGCTTATCTCAAATCGAAAAGATAAATTATGATATAGACTTACAAAATTGGAAAAATAAGATTGCGTATTCTATGTGGAATAAGCAAGATGTGCAGTCAGGAGAATGCTGGCAGCATCTTAAAGGGGTACATTTTAAATGACATACTATAGTCAAATAGGGCAAGACAAATACTATATTGAAGAAATATCGAAAGGCAAGCGTGGCGGAGTGTTTCTAGACATTGGCGCAAATGACGGATTGTTTGGAAGCAACACTGCAACACTAGAACTAGACTACGGATGGACAGGAGTATGTATTGAACCAAATCCAAAACTAATACAACCGTTAACTGATAACAGACCTAACAGTACTATTGTACATAAAGCAGTCTGGACAGGCCCGGGCATTGTTGACATCGAAGTGCCACTACATTTTAAAAAGAAAGACCCAGCAGATCAACTAGGGCGTATTGCCGGACTTGAGCGAAATGAAAAAGCATTTAAAAAATTCTTTGATAAAGGCATCGAAACATTTAAAGTACAATCAGATACAGCAACTACAATAATTAATGATACATTAGGCTTGCCTGCTGTAATTGACTACATGAGTTTAGATACTGAAGGTGCTGAAATTGAAGCATTACAATCAATTGACTTTAATAAAATAGATATACGGTTCATGACTATTGAGCACGGTAACCGAAAAGGTTATAAGAATATATTTGCTGATTATCTAAAACAATTTGGATATAAAGTACATAGAATAAACGAATGGGATATTGAATTTACAAAATGAATAGCTGGGACTGTTTCGACACATTAATCGCAAGACTGCATTACCATCCAAAAACTGTATTCGACGAAGTCGGACGCAGGATAGGCGACCCTGAGTTTAAAGCAAAACGAGTTGCTGCTGAAAAAGCAAGTAACAAATCGTATGATGATATATACGCTAGGCTCCCTGGTGTTGATCCACAGATTGAATTAGATGTAGAGCTAGAACATAACTTTCCTATTATGGAGAACATTTTAAAAGTTAGAGACGGTGACTTAATTCTAAGTGACATGTATTTGCCTGCAGACTTTGTAATGAAGATGTTACGCAACTGCGGTCTTACTGTCGATGTAGACATTATTGTTACACCTAATGGTAAGAAAAAAGGTTGGATATGGGAAAGCGTAAAAGAAAAGTATACAATTGAAAATCACTATGGAGACAATTATAAAAGTGACGTAGTGTCTGCACATGCACACGGTGTTAATGGCGTGTACTACGAAGGCTACGACTTTAATGATATAGAACGTTCTATATACAAAAAAGATAGACAGTTAGCATGTTGGATGCGATGTATTAGATTAATGTGTCCGTTTAATGATGAACGGCATATTAAGTTTTGGAACGATCAAGCAAATGTTAACTTGCCTGTACTTGCACTAGCTACACTTGAACTGCCCGATACGCCGATTGCCTTCTCTTACAGAGATTGTTATAATTGGCACAAGTTATACGAAGCAATGACAGGTAAACAAGGTTATAGGTTAAACGTATCAAGAAAGATGTATCTTTCACCAAACGAGCACTTTAAAAAGTATATGAATTTTGTAAAAGATATTGGCGCAACAATTGTTGATATGCAGGGCAAAGGAAAAAGTATACTATCGTTCTACGAAGGCAATCCTCCTAGTACACTTTACATAGGCGGAAAAACTCCTGAGTATATTACACAGCTAGTACAGTATAATACTAAAAGTATGGAAAAGCACAATTGTTTTGAAGAAGGACCGGTAGTTGACTTTAACGAACATGGTCCTATTCAAGGAGCAAACGATCATCCTGCTGATGTGGCTGACATACATAAAAAAGCAGGACAAGCTGCTGTTAGGTATATAGATAACTTTAAATTTAAACCTAACAACGATTTATTATTAGAATTAGTAAAGTTGTATGATACGTCAAACTTTACTAATAAAAATGTTTCCTGGGCAAAGTTTAATTAACGCTTCCAATAATCTTCCTGTCTGTTAACCATTATATCAGAACGTTTACTTTTACCGGTTGTTTTGCGATCACCTTTCATATGGTCAATCCATTGACCTAGCTTGGTGTTAATAAGAGGATGACCGCCGCCTCCAGACTTTGCTTCTTTTAGATACATGTCTGCGCTGTAATCAAGTACGTTAGGGTGCCTATGCTTCATTGCATTTATAATATGACCAAAGATAAAACTATCATGCCACTCAACTAATTTAAACATTCCATTGTCTGCATCGCGGTACATGCGCTCAAATTCTTCAAGGAATTCGTGACACACTGGATGATTTAAGTTCATGCCATAGAAGCCGCACTCTGGCCAAGTCTGCGAACCTTTGCCTCGGCCCACATACGTGATCCAGCTAGACTCTGGTAATAGGTCATTTAGTTGTTTATGTTTCCAATCACTGTGAACAAAAGTATCTGCGTCCATCCAAACACACCAATCAGTGCTACGTTCGCATGCATCAAATACTGCATAAACTTTGTTAGCAAATCTTACTGCATCCCATTTAAACTTTTTATTCCAATCTTTGCGCCCGCTACGAGCAGTATGATTACTAATGTCTCCGTTAGCATGCGGAATATCCTTCCAGCGTTCTTTAAATTCATTCAGCTTTGGCAACGCTTCTTTTGCATTAATAATAGTAATTTGTTTTGGGTTTGGATTAACCGGGTCGCAATCCTCAGCATACACCAAAAGCTTAACTTTGTCCTCAACTCGCTCTGCAAATGAATTTAAAAATCTCTGACCGTATAAATCTAATCCTGGCTTGTGAAATGTTGTAACCACAGTTATGTTTGACATTGTATAATCCTTGTAAATAAGTTATATGGTATTTAACAGATGAAATTTAGTTTATGGACAGAATATGGCGCACTTAACAGTCGACCTATCTTTAATGCATTTAAACAAGGAGCTAGTGCCCTTGGATTTACGTGTGTCGAAAATAGTCAGGAAGCTGATGTTGATGTTATTTGGAGTGTATTGTTCCATGGTAGAATGGCTAGGAACAAAGAGATTTGGCAGAAAAACAAGGCCAGCGGCAAGCCGACTATAGTATTAGAAGTAGGCGGCATTCGTCGAGGAGCAACATGGAAGGTTGGATTAAATGGGATTAATAGAGATGCTTACTTTGGGCCCAATAATAATAACAGTGATCGCCATCGCTTACTCCGTTTATCGATAAAGCCTTGGCGCACTGAAGGAGAGTTTATACTTCTTTGTGGCCAACACGACAAGAGCGCACAGTGGCAACATATGATGCCGATGGCTAAATGGGTTAGAAAAACTATAAACGGAATACAAAAACATTCTGATCGGCCTATACTATTTCGGCCACACCCGCGATGCCCGCTGCCTCACATCGAACACGAATACAAAAATGTTATTAGACAAACCCCAGCAAAGCTACCCGGCTCGTATGACGACTTTGATATGTCCTACGACCGCATACATGCTACTGTAAGCTGGAGTAGTAATCCTGGCATACATAGTGTACTTAACGGCGTTCCGGCGTTTGTAGGGCCTAGTTCACTAGCGTATGACGTGTCTATAAAATCACTTACGACCATCGACACTCCGATACTAGTAGACAGGCAGCAATGGCTTAATGACTATGCACACACTGAATGGACTGTAGACGAGATATCACAAGGCATTCCTCTTAAACGGTTGACAGGAAAACTGTAATACGTTATACTAAGTGTATGATTACAATAGAAGATTATATAGAAATACTTGCAGGAATACAAGATACTATTTCCGGATCTAATAACTTTGTTATTGACCGTTCGGATTATAATCTTGTGACTAGTCTAGCTAGGCAAACCTTTAGAGGTATTCCTCTAACTGATCGCCAGTATGAGTTAACTAAACAAAAACTATTAGAGTATAAGACACAATTTGAATCTAATAATATCATAGACATTGAAATTAACTTTAATAATTTACGTATGCCATTACGCAGCATTGATAGGAGTCGTTGGGTTAAAATAGTTGACTTTGAAGATGACAGCTATATAGGTGTTAGGTTTACCTTCAATAAAAAATTAATTAGTGCATTAGAAGTTTTAGGTTCAATTGAAGAAAAGAATTTATACAATAACGAAGAAAAGATTCACTTTTACACGTTAACAGAAATAAATCTTTATAAAATTATAAATGTATTGCTTGATAAGAACTTCGAAATACAGCATGAATTAACGGAAAAATATGAAACACTTAAAGAAATGAAAAGTAACAAAAATAATTATATACCTGGTATATACAGTCTTAAATTAAAAAATGTACATTCTAAAGCATTTGATTATGCAATATCTACCATCGGCGAACCTGACGTTAACAATTTAGCGTTGTATAAAGATCGTAGTCAGCTGTTTGGTATAAAGCACTTTGATGATGATGATCTGAATAATAGCATTAGCAAACTTACTGAACTTAGTCAAAAAATTGTTAAGCGTTCTTCTACATCTGTATTAGTTAATAGCTCGGTCTATAACTTTGATAGAGTGGCTGAAACCTTGTTAGAACTTAATCGATATCCGTTATTAGTTTTACTAAATGATGCCGAAGACTATGATAACATGCAGAAAGTGTATCATAGTTTTAGAAATATATTTTCTGATGATTCGTTCTGCACACTGTATAGAAAAGACAACAACAATCAAGAAAATATTGCATTTAATCAATACATTAAAGACAACAAATTAAATAATTCACTTGACTATAATTCAAAAGTCGTATATACTACTATTAATAAGATGTCAAAAACAATTATTAAATCTAATTGGAAGCCGCAAGCTGCAATACTTATGGGCAGTGTTCGACAAAATCCGTCGATAAGTGCTTACCTAAGTGAAGTAGATTTAGTAATTCATTATGACACTGACCTAACTCCTTGGCAATTTAGTTCAAGAGAAACTATAGAGAGACTTTAATGGCAACATGTAAACTAATAATCGAAGATGAAGTAAACATTAAGATTGAAGGTCTTGAAGTAGACGTGCGCCGGCAACTTGCTAACGCACTAAAGTTTGAAGTACCTTATGCAAAACACATGCCGCAGTATAAATTAGGACGCTGGGATGGCAAGGTTGCCTTCTTTGGTATTGGCGGCAGCGGCTATGTTAATCACTTAGATGTAGTACAGCGTGTACTTACAAAAAACAATGTCGAAATTGCAAACATTGAAGACAAGCGAACTCCTATTAATTTAAATTTTACACCAGTAACAGAACGCTATTGGGCAGACCAAGGAGTGTGCTGGCCTGAAGGACATCCTGTAGAAGGCACAGAAATTATCCTGCGTGACTATCAAGTCGAGGCTGTCAACAACTTTCTTGATAATCCGCAGAGCCTGCAACAAATTGCTACTGGTGCAGGCAAAACTATTACTACAGCAACGCTGTCACATATAACTGAGCCTTACGGTCGTAGTCTTATTATTGTTCCAAACAAATCACTTGTTGAACAAACTGAAGAAGATTACATTAACTGTGGGCTCGATGTAGGTGTGTACTTCGGCGACAGGAAGATGTTAGGTAAGACTCACACTATTTGTACTTGGCAGAGTTTAAATATTCTAGACAAGAAGCACAAGGACGGTTCAGCAGTGTTATCACTTGCAGAGTTCCTAGAGGGTGTGAGCACTATTATTGTCGACGAAGTACACCAAGCAAAAGCAGAAGTTCTTAAAAATCTGCTTACTCGCAACCTACGTAATGCACCCATACGCTGGGGACTAACTGGCACAGTGCCTAAAGAAAAGTTTGAATTTGAAAGTATTCATGCTAGCCTTGGGCCAGTTATTGGAAACATTAGTGCGAAAGAATTACAAGACAAAGGAGTACTATCCAAGTGTCACGTTAACGTATGCCAGTTAATTGATGTAGTTGCACACGCAGATTATCAGGGCGAATTAAAATATTTAACATCTGATCCTAAGCGTCTAGCATATATTGCATCAATGATGAACAAGGTTTCGCAAACAGGCAATACACTGATTTTAGTAGATAGAATTAGTGCAGGACAAACACTAGCAGAACTTATGCCA
>TARA_R110000764_G_scaffold50354_4_pt1 | contig 11637 bp, 8 predicted proteins | sample TARA_R110000764 | Tara Oceans TARA_R110000764 (sample SAMEA4398111) | marine metagenome | biome: Polar Biome; feature: [SRF] surface water layer (ENVO:00010504); material: water (ENVO:00002006), including particulate matter (ENVO:01000060) such as... | depth 5 m | reverse complement strand
GGGCGTAAATAGATTCTGATTTGCATTTTGCAAATCACTTTCAATACAATTGTTTATATTTTATTTAACACCTAAGCCATGGTGAAGTATTGGTGTGGCTCAATGTTTCGATAGCAAATAAAAAAGCCGTGTTGTTGATGAGTCAACAGCACGGCTTTGTAACCAGAAACTAAACTTAAAGTTGAGTGAATACAGGGTAATTCGAATTTACATAACAATCTACATGTTCATCTAACAACCTGATCTTGGCATTTATTACCCGGTTATTTGGTTGTTCTTTTAAGATTTGTTTATATTCTTTACATGCTTTATACCATTGTTCCTGTGCCTCATAAATGATGCCTCGATGATGAGCGATACGCCAATTCGGCTTCATAAAACGCTCAGCAATTTTGACTGACTGTAGGGCGTCAGTATATTTTCCTTCCATATAATAATAAGACGCTTGCATTTCATATAGGTAAGGATGATCTGGTGTAATGTTCAGTTGTTTATTTATCACTGAACGTGCCAATGTCAGGTTTCCTTCTTCCATCGCAATGCGACTACGCAATATAGCTGCTTCAGGATATGCACCACGCTTAGAAAGTAAGCTGTCGAGCAATTGTTGGCTACTAGCTGTGTTACCGAGTTCGAACTCTAGTAAAGCAGCGGCCATCATAATACGCTTACTATTAGGGTACTTTATATGCAGTCCATTTAACTCTGAAGCCAATCTATAACAGTCTACAACCGGTTTTGCTCTATCGTGACAATTTAAATTAAGTACTAATGCCGGTTCTGGTGCTTGTGATAATTGCACATTTTGCTGACAGCTTTTTAATGTTTTACGTTGAATACCACAAACATTATTTCGCTCTGTAACGTGAGTTGATTTCAAATTACACACTGAAACCTCTCGTTGTTCTTGTTCACATGGAGGCTTAATAGGAGCAACTTTAGCATAGCGAAATAATACTTCATCAAGTTGTTCATTTGGCGCATATACCTGGCTAGAGTTTGAATTTGTTGCACAACCTGAACTTAATAAGGTAGCGACAAAAGCACTGATAATTACTAGGGAATTGTTATTCATTTTCTGACTCCTCTTGACTGTACTTAAATGCATGGTTGTTGTTAAATACGGCTTGTTGCATTAAATCTTCTGAATTTGGGAACTGCCATCTATTCACGTCGTGGACTAATTCTCTAACTATGGTTGGCGTAACAACGATAAATAATTCACGTTCGTTATCAGCTTCTGAGGTTGACTCAGTAAACTTGCCCAATAAAGGCACTTTGCTTACGCCGGGAACAAAATCTCTATTATCATTAATATCTCGGCTTACTAACCCGCCAATTACCATTGGTTGCCCATCACGTAAGCGTGTAGAAGTGCTGATACTTCTAACATTGAATGCTGAGGTATTTAAGCCACTACCGGTACTTGATGAAATTTCTTGGGTTAGCAGCGTATCGGGTGTTGAAATCGTAGGATTAAGATCCAGCGTAATGCGATCATGCTCATCAACCATGGCTCTAACTTGTAACTGAACACCGAAAGACTTAAAGGTAGTGCCGCTAAATACGCCTGCAGTATTAGCACCTACCTGGTCACCACTTACAATACCACTTGGTGCAAAGGCTGTTGGTACGGGTACTTCACCACCCGCTGAAAATACTGCCGACTCACCGGCTAATACGGTAAGTGTTGGTCTTGATAACGTTCTTGATATACCGTCTTGTTCTAATAATGAAAATAGTAAGTCAAAAGCAAAATCTTTTGCGCCAACTTGTAAATTATTAACGAGTGCGCCTCCTAATACTTGTAAGGCATTATCAACTTTTGTCGCTGTACCCGCGTTTGCGCCTTCAAGTCCAAAGTTTCCGCCTGTTTTATCATAACCATTACTCAGCACCGAAAAGTCTGGACGCCATTGTTTAAGGCGGCGATGATTAACTTCGTACATTTGCACCGACACTCGCACTAAAGGTAAATCCTTAACTTCGATTACCGATAGTAATTTACCACCCGCTACAGATAACAATTTTGCTCGACCAATATTTGATGCAATATTATTGTCTGTGCTTCCTGAACTACCACTGTTTAAACCACCAAGACCACCGGAAGGAGCCGACTTTTTATTATTTATTAATCCACCAGATTCATTGGCTAAAATTGAAATGATCGCTTTTTTAGCTTTTTCACTGTTCTCACCAGTGACTAAACGAGAAGCAACAGTTAATACTCGTACGAGCTCTACCTGATTGTCGACATAACCTTTTAATAACAAGGTATCTTGTTTTGCATCTGGAATATCACCATGTTGAACACGAGTAACCGTTACCGACTCTCCACCGACTAAATCAATGGTGTTTTTTACCCGAGTAACGATATCTTCAGGTAAAGTTTCTACTGAGATCAGGTTAATAATAGCGGCGCGTTTGTTACTTTTTCCTAGCAAAGGTTGCACGTCTTGATTTTGCATACGGAAATTATTGACTAAGCTTGCTAACGCCGATGGCTGCATTAAAACATTGTCATTGTTGCCACCTTGTCCTGCTTCAAAATAATTGCGGGCAGCGGCTTCTGCAGCAATACGATACTTTATGGTTGGTACTTGACCACGTAACACTAACGCATCGCGATCAGGTGCTAAGGTTAAGGTAATGTTCGGATGGATATCTTTAATGGCGTGATGCAATACACTCAAATCTGACGTTACAGTAAATAAAAATGTTTCAGAAGTATTATCTGAATACCAAACCATAACACTCGTACGGCCAACTTTTTTAGCTAGGGCTAAAGCTTCATTTTTACTTAGCACCTCAACTTGTAAGGTTTCTTCTTGGCCTACAGCAATACGCTCTAATGGTTTATTAAAAACTAGACGTGTGTGAGTCCATTGTACAAGCTCTCGGGTATGTTTTGATTTTATACTGTCTGCTGTTTCGACAAAATCAAGTCCATCAGCCATCACCGGCGAATTTAATAATATCCACATCAGGGTGATTAGGGATAACGTTAACTTTTTCATGCTGCTCTCCAGTTTTATGCGTATTCAGAAGTCTTTTAATAGCTTCTTGAATAACGGGTACTGGGTATATCGCAACATTCAGACCATTCATTACCAACTTATTTAACGTTGTTTATAATCATTATTAAACAAGGGGTTATGAAATTAATTTTTTTGGAAAGATTATAGTCTGGCTTAAACCAGACTATAAAGCAGGATTAATTATTAAATTGATTTGCATTTTGCAACGCGCATTGCGTTAGTTTAAGTCAGGTTGTTATTGATTAAATTCTGCATGTTGTTGAGGCGGGTAATTTTACTGGTGATTCGATTTTTCTTTTTATCAATTGGCATATGCTTATCTAGTAAAGCGTAGAGCTCATTGCGAAATATGGGTTTGGATAAATAATCATTCATGCCGGCACTTAAGTACTTTTCTTTATCACCATAGACCGCATCTGCTGTAACCGCAATAATCGGTACTTGTTGAAAAGCTAAGGTACTAGCTCTTATATGACGCGTAGTGGTTAAGCCGTCCATGACTGGCATCTGAATATCCATCAGAACGATATCAATTTGTTCGGTTTGTAACTTTTTCAGCGCCTCCACACCGTGATCAGCCAATATTACTCGACAGCCGCAGAGCTGCAAAAATTGTTGCATAACAATTTGGTTTTGCTGATTGTCTTCGACGACTAAAACATTAGCATTATGAAATTGAATGTCATTCAATGATGTTGTGCTTTTTTTACCACTTAACTCAATACTAGCTTTTCCCATAAGCTCATGTAATTGCTCAAGGATACGGTTAAAGTGAGATGCTTTAACGGGTCCATTTACTAATATTTCGTTACTACCAATGACTTGAATACTATTACTTTTTCCTAAGGGATCCAAAGTAACTAAGCAAGGGAGGGTACCCGTGATGAAAGTGTCTTGTAGAGTTTGTCGACATGCAGTGTTGAGTGTAACATCTGTAACCATGATAAAGTCTTCACCTATACCTTTAATATTAGGTATTTGATCAATACTATCAAGCTCTTCATACTTAACTTTATAACGTTCAAGCACTTGCCCAATTGCATGATTTAACCGTGGAGATTTTCCAATAATCCAGACAGTACTGTCTCTATTATCAGGAAGGTGTTTAAACATATATCTAGGGCGTTTCAGGTCGGTATCTACAGGCATTTGTACGCGAAAAGTACTGCCAACGTCGAGTGTTGATTTAACACTAATATGGCCGCCAGCGGCCTCACATATTTGATGACATATTGCTAAACCAAGGCCACTGCCTCCATACTGGCGAGTGGTGGAAATATCTGATTGCATGAAAGGTATAAATAACTGTGAAACTTTATCTTCAGCTATACCAATACCGCTATCTTCAACTGATATATCCAAAATAAGGGTGTTCTCTTTGTTTCGATGACAATCAACCTGGATAAAAACATACCCTTTTGCCGTGAACTTAATCGCATTAGCTAGTAGGTTAATCATAACCTGACGAAGGCGCACATTGTCACCTATGATACTTAATGGCGTATTCGCACTGATCTCTAAAACTAATTCTATATTCTTCGACAAAGCAATTTCGGAAACAATGTCAATTGCCTCATCAATACAGACGCCCAGATTAAATTCTCGGCTTTCTAATGTAACAGCACCAGCATCGAATCTTGAATAGGTTAGCACGTCGTCTAAAATACTCAGCAAAGCACTACCGCTGGATTGAATCATGCCTGCGAAGCGTTCTTGCTCTTGGTTTAATCCGGTATTTTGTAATATTTCACTCCCACCAATCATCGCGTTAAGCGGGGTACGTATTTCATGACTGATGTTGGCGAGAAAGCGGCTTCGATCTTCAGCTAGACCTTCAGCTAGGTGTTTTGCTTTTTGTAGTTCTTGTGCTGCAAAAACCCTATCATCAACGTTGACGATAGTAGTCGCTATAGCGGTTAATTGACCTTTACCGTAAGACTCTACAGGGGTCATGCTCATTTCTACCCATGTATTACTGCCATCTCCACATTCCATTTGCAATTCTAAGCGACAGCTTTTTCGATTACCTTGATGAAAACCTACTAATGCTTGAGCGACTTCTGCTTGATTGGCCTCACTGATAAATTGGCTAATATCGACACCTAAGCATTGATTTTCATGTAGCTTAACTAACTCACTCCAAGCGTGATTCATAAATAAAATACGGCCATCTGGCTGTAACCGTAAGACAACCTCACTGATGTTGTCGACCACCATACGGTAATTACTTTCTGCTTCTAAGGCGACTTTCTCAGCTTGAACTCGTGGACTAATGTCTGATTCTATGGCAATAAAATGCTTTATTTCACCGTTGTCATCTTTTACTGGAGATGCTTCAATAGAAACCCAATAAGGTTGGCCAGCTTTGTTATAGTTGATAACTTCTACGCTAAACCCTTGTTTGTTCTTAGTCGCCTCAGACATTTCTTTAATTATTGCAGGATCGCTTTGTTCACCTTGTAAAAGGGAACCAGGTTTGCGTCCATGGACCTCTTCTTTACTATACCCTGTGATGCGTTCAAAACTGCTATTTACCCATTCGATGCAACCGGCACCATCAGTAATAATAACCATATTCTTAGTGTGGCTAGCAACCAAAGATAATTTACGGGTTTCTTCTTCTTTTTGACGTAGCTTTGCTTCCATTTCTTTATGATTTTGAATATCAAATAGTGATCCAATCATTTCTTGGTTATCATTTTTAACTATCCGTAACTCGAACCATCTGAGTACATAATCTGAAGTTAAAAGTTGTAATTCAGTACGCTGTGGAAAGTTATTGGTGGTTTGATTTATGGCTAGCCATTGTTGTAGATCAAATTTAGGTAAAAATTGGCTTAGAGGACGACCAATAAGTTGCTCAGCTTGATAACCAAGCTGACGCGTCCATGCTGAGTTAACGTAAGTTAAAATAAGATCGCTGGAACACTCAAAGACACACTCATCCAGTAATGATAGTAATTTACTTTGTTTTTGCTGACTAGTAGAAAGCTTTTCTATTAGCGCATATTGAATTTGTGTTTGTAATTCGTCTTTGCTGTTGTTACTCAATGTTTTTATCCTTATTTAACTTGCTGCTTGCAACGTCGATGAATGACAAACTTGAGCGTACAATGGAAACACATCGTTGCAATAAAAGTGCTGTTCAAATGAGGTACGACTAGATGTGCAATCGTCCAGTATGGTTACTTTGAATCCCATATCGATAGCTGATCTGGCTGTTGAGTCAATACAAATAGAAGTTACTGTGCCAGCGAAAACTATATTGGTGATACCTTTATCCCGTAATATTTTTTCTAACTTGGTGTTTGAAAACGCATTCAGGCCTCTTTTACCTGGCACTACTTGAACAAAGTCATTAAATTCATTCAATTGTGGAATTATTTGCGCCCCAAAAGTTCCTTCCTTAAAGGCACCTTGCTCCTTAATTACTTGTAGGATACCGATGGGTTCATTAAGCTCTTGGTAATTTTCAGTGAAATGAATAGGTGTATTAACCACTACGCCAAAGTCCTTACCTTGTTCACGTAATAAAGAAATCGTATTTTCTAATACACCTGTGGCTCTAGAAGACTCTTCTATTACTTTGTGTAATACCCCTTGTGGGGAAAAATAATCATTTTGATAACCAATCAAAACCAATGCGGTATTTTTAAGTGTATTCATACTTATCTCCAAAAATTAATTGTTTATATAATTTAATTACTGCGCCATTTTTTCAAGAAATTTTCCAATACCAATTTGGTAATAGGTTTCTCAATATGATGCTCTATGCCTTTGCTATACAATAAATTTACTGATTCTTTTTCAGTGATACCCGTGAGAGATACTTTAGGAGTCGATTGATTAACTCCACTATTATCACGCAGTTGCAATGCGACATCACTGCCATACATACCTGGCATTTTTTCATCTAAAAAAATCAAGTCAAATGGCTGTTGATTGGCAAGTTCTAGCGCCTCAATACCATCATCAGCACCAATAACAGTACAGCCTAAATGCTCAAGCATAATCATCGTTGCCATTTTGCTTGGTTTACTGTCATCAGCAACGAGTACTTTAGGTTTTATTAATTGTTTTACTTCACCCAAAATACTATGTAAATCACTATCAAAAAATGGCCAGTATAAATCAACATTTTGCTTTGATTCTATATCTGTCAGTTGCGTAATAGATCGCAACGAAATTTGTGGTTGGTTATTTATTATTGATTCATTTTCGTTGCCAGGCGATGTTGCTCTAAAATCCTTAATTTCTATATCCCAAGGCGATTGTGTATCATTATTTGGTGACTCATCAGTCAAGCATTGAATATTCATATGTTGTTCAAAAGAACGAAAGCAATGTTTTAATAATTTATCGTCCGAGCTAATTTTTATTTTAATTGGCTCACCGATTAACTCGGGCAATGTTTGCTCTAAGCTAGTCGCTTCTGGTAATTGACATGATGATAAAGGGGTGTCTTTATCATCATAAAAATAGGCTAAAGTTAATTTACTTTCATCGTGGCTGAGCTTAATCGTTATAGCATGCTGTGCATGTTTAATCGCATTTTCCATATGAGGAATGATTAGGTCTAGCAATGCCTGCGGCTCGCTATAGAGTGAGATTTGATTGAAATCCGTTCTATTGAGCAGTCGACAACAAATTGGATTTGCCATTTTGGCAATCATTGTTGATGTTAAGCATTGTATCCATTCCAATACATCTATTCGTGAATTCATCGATAGCAAGTCCTACAGTTAATATACCTTGGGTAGTGCAAGTAACGTTCCATTGTATTGATTGAAATGTTTTCCTTAAAAATCAATGAGTAATTTAATTTCCATTTCTGAACTAAGGTTTAAAATCTTGTATTCGCAATATGCAATGCAATTTGATTCCTAAAATGAGTTGCATATTGAAGCTATAAATCTATTAAGTAATGGCGTTTACTATTCATCAGGTAAAACACGTAATGTTGCATCTACCTTGGCAATAAATTTCCTGATATCCAAAGGCTTAGTAATATAGGCATTAGCGCCTAGTGAGAGTAATTTTTCTCTTTGACTATTGGTTGCATCAGCGCTGAGCATTAAAATGGGAATCTTGCTAGTAGCTTTATTGTTACGCAGTTTAAGTAATACTTCATCGCCTTGTATATCGGGTAAATGCATATCGAGTAGAACCAAGTCAGGCAGTTGCTTTAGGGCTAATTCGATACCTAAGTTGCCTTGCATAGCAGATGTTAAATTTATATCAGATCTGCGCTGAAATAATGCTTCAACTAGGCGTAAGTTAGATAAGTTATCTTCAATGTATAAAATGTTAAAAACACGGGAATGCTCGGTGCCTTGTGTTGTTAACGTCTCAACATCATTGCTTTGGGTTAATAGTTGCTGTTGAGCGGGGTAGCCAATGGGTAATTCTAGCCAAAAGGTACTACCTTGCTCTAAAATAGAGTCTAACCCTAGCTCACCATTCATCGCATGCATTAAAGCTTTACTTAGGGCTAAACCAACACCGCTACCTTCTTCTTGACCTTGATCGGCATTCAACCTTTCAAATACTTCAAATACTCTAGTGTAGTTTTCGGGTGCGATACCATTGCCGTTATCTTGCACCGAAATACGCAAGGTATTATCGTGTATTCGCTTACGACAGGACACTGTGATTGTTCCATTTGGACAATTGTACTTAACCGCATTAGATAACAAATTAAGCAATACTTGCTTAAGACGTTGTAAATCAGCCATCACATAATGTTCATCGTTATCTTCAATATAGTTAAGTTTAACGCCTCTATTTGCAGCCATAGGGCGCATTAAATCCCACGACTCTTTGATTAAGGTGCTTACTTGCACTGCTTCAATTGATAGGTTTTGTTGACCCGCTTCGATACGAGCAATTTCTAATACTTCATTGATTAGCGAAGATAAATGCTTACCCGCTTTCAGGATATGATCAGTATATTCTTGTTGAGTGGTAGATAATAATTCCATTTGTAATATCTCACCAAAGCCTACAATAGCATTGAGTGGGGTGCGTAACTCGTGGCTCATTCTTGATAAGAAATCACTTTTTGCTCGGTTAGCGTTATCAGCAACATTCATGGCATGTCGTAAGTCTGCTTCAGCCTTTTTACGCTCGGTGATATCACGCACTATACCTGTGTATAAAAGCGCATTGCCTAAATTTACCTCGGCGACTGATAATTCCATTGAAAATTCACTACCATCTTTTCTTTTACCTGTGACTTCTCTTCCTATACCGATAACTTTCGCGTCACCCGAGTTTTTGTAATTATCTAAATAGCCATCGTGCTCTCTTGCATAAGAGGTTGGCATTAGTATTTTTACGTTCTTGCCTTTAAGCTCATACTTGGTAAAACCAAATAGCTCTTCTGCAGCTCTATTGGAGGTCTCAATTAAACCGCGTTCGCTTATCGTAATTATTCCATCAACAGCTGTATCTACAATCGCATGCAATCGAGCTTGGTTATCTTGAATCGCTTGGTTGACTTTATTACGTTCAGAAATATCAGTTCCAACGACTACAATGCGTTTGCCTATCTGATCATTACCATCTATTTTCAAAGCAATTTGCACAGGGATGATCTTGTTGTTTTTACTGCGTAAGGTCGTTTCATAGGCAATATCTGGCTTAGCACCCGATAATAAAGGTGCTAGTTTCTTACGTAAATTATCTATATTAAGACTGCTATCAATATCATACAGACTCATATTATGTAGCTCTTCTTGAGAGTAGCCGCTTAACTTGATAGCACCTTGGCTGACATAATCAAATTTAAGTGAACGTTCACGAAACATGAAAATAAAATTTTGGCTGATATCTAATGGAAGCTTAAACTGTTCTAGCACTTTGTCAGCTAGATCACGATTGGTTGTATCTTGAAATTGTGCTCTGAAGGTAGAACCATGCTCTATTTTTATTTTGGTTACAGACAGCTCTAAAGAAAATTTTGTACCATCTTTACGTAAACCAAAAATTTGCAAAGGAATGTCGTTTATTTTGATATCACTGTTATTATTTTGGGGACTAAATATTTTGTTGAGCAGCTCTTTATAAGGCGAGGGGAAAAATATACTAAGATGCTGCCCTATAGTTTCGACGACAGAGTAGCCAAACATTTCTGCTGTTTTTAAGTTCATTGACTTTATGTAACCTTGCTTGTCAAAAAACAAAATACTGTAGTTTAAATGATTAAATACCTGACCTAAAAGGTTAAGATCTTGATTTAGAGTTTTAAACTCTGCATTTTGTAAAGCAATTTTGTCGCTTACACGTGCATTAGTTAATCTTAGCTCTAAGGCATCCATGACCATATCTGCTAAGTCTTGAAGCACTGATTTTTGTTGCTCACTTAGAATACGAGGTGTTGTATCTATAGCGCAAAGAGTACCTAAATTATAACCGTCGGAAGTTTTTAAAGGCGCTCCTGCGTAAAAAGCAATATGTGGTTCACCTTGTACTAATGGGGATTGGTTAAAGCGCTTATCTTGACTGGTATCAGACACTATCATTAATTGATCATTCATAATGGTGTGAGCACAAAAAGCAATTTCTCTACCGGTATGGGTTACTTCTAACCCAACACGAGATTTGAACCATTGACGAGTCTCGTCGACCAATGAAATAAGTGCAATAGGCACGTCTAAAAAGGCAGCTACAATTCTAGTGATCCGATCAAACACTTCTTCAGGAGGGGTATCTACAACTTCGTAGCGCTTTAATGCCTCCATGCGTTGTTGTTCGTCTTTTGGTACAGGGTAAGATTGCTCGGTCATAAATGTCCTTTTTATTATTTTTTCTCAGCGGCCTATCTTTAAAGCAATAAATTCATTTTGCATGGTTTAGGAAAACTTAATCACAAGACCAACCTAGACAAGTAGTATTCAAACCTTCAACTAACAAATGACTCTGATATCACTATAAACAAGATGGTTAAAATAAGCACACTATAGATAGTAATATTTTTCACTGTCTTTCTTATTTGGCAGAATAATTGCAATAGCCTTTACTATCAATTTTAGTTTTATGGGTAATTGTGATGAAACTAGCAAAAAAACAACAAGGCTTTGTATTAACAACCGAGCTAATAATATTAGCGACCATTATGACTATTGGCTCTATTATAGGGTTCTCCATTATGCGAGATGCTGTAGTTGCCGAGTTACTTGATGTTGCCAATGCAATCGAAAGCAAGCAGCAATATGCATTTGATGGTGCAAAAAAATCGTCTGCAATAATAAGTAATAGCAGTGAGAATTTGATTTGGATCTCTCCTGGTGTTGAAGGCGGTACGGTAGTTTTTGATGATCCTAGCCAGTGAATTAATTCTCAATAAATATAAGCACATGGCATTGTCTCTATTTCCGATTAGACGATAAATTCTAATCAGTTAGCTTAAGTGCTTAAATATATTGCCTTTAAAATTAATACCACTGAATATTATGGATAGGGCTATGATGAATCTTTGTGTTCATTTTCAGTTTTTCTTAAAAATTTCATATTTTTCGCAATATGACTCTTATTTTGATTGGCAAATAGCAATTCAAATTGCGACTTTTGACTTTTGAAAAAGGGTGATATCTTTAAC
>TARA_R110000764_G_scaffold9_2_pt1 | contig 11684 bp, 20 predicted proteins | sample TARA_R110000764 | Tara Oceans TARA_R110000764 (sample SAMEA4398111) | marine metagenome | biome: Polar Biome; feature: [SRF] surface water layer (ENVO:00010504); material: water (ENVO:00002006), including particulate matter (ENVO:01000060) such as... | depth 5 m | reverse complement strand
AGGGCGTTGGCTCGTAGGGGTTGTGCTAGGTCAGTCTGGTTGATCTTGTACCAGAGCTTACGGTCACAGGGTGTGCCTAGTCCTGACATAGATAGGTAGCCGCGAGGTTCCTGTGGCTTACTGAACCTTGCCCCAGCCATGTCCTTAATGTTAGTAGACATGATGTCAGCTGGTAAGTCATCCCAGCCACCTAGGCCAAGGATTACGTTCTCCATGTCTTCTACTAGAGTTTCAATAGTCTTAGTCATTCGTCTTCTCCTTTACAGTGAAAGTAAAGGGGAGCACATTGGCCCCCCCTCTCTCTTAGTACTTAAAAAGGAATGTCCCCTGGTGCCTCTTTGGCTGAGGCCGCTGCTGGTGTTGGTGTAGCAGCCTGACCTTGGGTGTAGTCCTTAGGACGTGGCCCTGGTGCACCACCTCCACCTCCGTCACTCTCGAAGACAACGTGGTCGATGACTTGGACACCTGACAGTCGAGCTCCCTTGCCCATCTTGGTATCATACACGTCCACGTAGACGACACCGATTGAACCGTTACCGATCAGACCATCATCAGGTGTCCACTCAGCACCACTCGGGCCGTAGACCTTAGGAGGACCTGCTGCCCACGCACGGTCAAACTGGTCCTTCCATGGACGTTTGAACTTAACCCGTGTACCACGTCCCTCAGGGTCGACCTTACCTTGCTTACGGACACCAGCATCCTTCATCATCTTGAAGACGTCGTCGTCCATGATAACGTCTACTGTGGTAGCGCCGTCTGTCTCAGTGTCGTACTCACCGTTGTCACGATTTCCTTCAAAGAGTTTGGCCCACTCAAGGGTACCATGCAGTTCGATTGTAGTAGTAGCCATATTGTATCTCCTTATAGCTCTGTTTATTATTCGTGTATTATAACATAGCACCTAGTGTGTGTCAAGCCAATTCCTACCAACTTCGTAAGAACCAGGGGTAGGTATCTTGAACCCTAAGTCTTGGCCCGTCTTTGTCATAGTAGTCGCGACTAACTGACCCATACGTTCAGCTTCTGCCTTGGTCCCCTTCACCTCGATCTGATACTCATCGTGAATGAAGCCAACCATCTTGAAGTTGATACCCTCTGACCGTGCCTCCTTATGGAAGTTGAGTAGAGTATGTTTCATCAAGACAGACTCACCGGACTGGAGTATGCCAGCCAGTGTCTTGTGCTCGTTAGGTACTTTAACTAGGCGACCATCGTACCCCGTGAAGAACCCCTTCTCCGCGATGTAGGGTACCAGCCGCCGCTTGAGAGGTGCCAGCCCGTCGATGTTTTGCTCAAACCGTTTACGTGCTGCAGACGCCTCCCTCTGGTTAACCCCAAGGACACTTGCTGTCTTAGCAACACCAGCCCCTAGCAACCATGCGTAGATGAAGGTCTTAGCCATGTCCCGTGTACCGTTGGGTACGTCGAGAGCCTTCTTGTTCATGTTGTGGATATCAGTCTCATCCTCCTTCTTACCTTCCATAATAGCTTTAGCGTACATGTCAGCGCCGAAGTGACGCCACATCCAGTCGGCTAACACCCTGAGTTGGATACCGTCAGCATCACAGCCAACAAGGTAGTTGCCACTCTCTACGTCCCAGGCCTCTCTGAGGTGATGGTCGTACTTAGCCTTGATCTTCTGAACAGCGTTCTTGGGTTCTCCATGAAACGCTGAAGGGATATTAGCTGTGTTAGGTGCGTTGTGTGCGCAGCGGCCTGTCCAAGCTCCGATGTTGTTGATAGAGCCGTGAATACGTCCGTCATCACAGACTTGGTTGATCCACTCAACTAAGGAGCTTCGGCGTCCCTCGAGGGTAAGCCACTGGGCTAGGCCAGCTGCACCCTTAGGTGCATTCTCCGGTAGGGTAAGCAGGTTGTCCTCACCTACTGTCCATCCGTATCTGTCTAGGTCCTTCTGCTTAGAGTCGTAGAACTCTTGGTCCATCTTGGGTATCTTCTTACCGTACGGATCACCTACCTTCTTACGAAGGAAGTTAAGGTGGGTCTTAGTACGATCAAAGGGTTTCCAACCGGCATCCCATAGGACATCTACTCGGTCCTTAGCTGCCCCCGGATTGAAGTACACAAAGTCGTGACAGATGAGTTCATCACCTACACGCTGTGTTAGTGGGTACTTCTCCTTGGCTTTGGTGACAGTGGAGTAGGGTGTACCGTCAGCCTTCTCCCTGTACTTGATAGAGTGGGTAGGGAGTAACTTAGGTGGGAAGTCATCTTGGAACTGGGCTTCGAGTGCGTCCTTCTCCTTAGTCACGTCTACCAACACCTTCTCGGCTAACGCCTTGTTGAAGTGGAAGCCGTGGAACTTAGTGCGAACCAGTTCTATCTGCACATCATGCTCAGCACGGATAGACTTGGACCAACCCTTGTCATAGACAACACTAGAGAAGTGATTGAACAAGGCCTCGGTCGTGTCGAGGTCACCGTACCAGTAGTCGATCATCTCCTGGTTGAAGTTCTCGAAGTCAGTGTAGTCCCCTTTGTGAACCCCAAGGCGTAAGCCCCAGCTCTTCAATGAGTGAGGGCCCTTACCTCCAAGAGGTGTTAGGATGTCGTAGTCGACCAGGCGGGATATGATAAGAGTGTCGATCACCTTGGACGGGTCAAGACGAGAGTCCAACCACTTGTTAAGGATTGGTAAATCGTATTGGACAAAGTTGTGTCCTACCATCTTGTCCAAGGATAGGTGCCACTCCGTTGCGGCCTTACGTGCTACTGGATCTTCGTGGATGTTCTCGAACTTAAAGACCTCACCCGTGTCTGCCATCTTACCACCAACAAGCCATACCTTGTCAGGGTGTTCAATAGCATTGGTTTCAATGTCGCAGTAAGCGAGTCTAGTCATGTATGTCCTACCTTTCGTATTTATTATAGTTAAGAGTAAGCAGAACTAGCTCATCCTCCAACCTCTCTATTCTAGCACGGCTCTCACCGTTTAGCAAGGCCTCCTCTACTTCTTTACCAGCCTTTAGTATCTCCGCCTCGAGTTCGTCAAGGATATTGTCTAGGCTGTGGTCGAAGTCGTAGATGTCCATGTCTGCCCCGCCTACTTCAAACAAGTCGAAGTTGTCAGGTTTCTCTACTGTCCTGTAGTCGTCCAAGTCGTAGTACTCACACTTCATAACTAACCTCACTTAGTACAGTCGTGTCGGGTTCGTAGTAGATTGATCCAGCCTTACCTAAACGGCTGAACGGGCGATTCTTGTCAACGACGAATGTTGTAGTGTTACGTATGTCCTCATCCTCTGACTCAACATCACGCTCCAACTTGATACAGATGATAGCCTCTTCCTCAAGAGAGCCAGCGTACTTGGTACGTCCGTCATCGTTCACCTGAGAGATGAAGACGACACCGATATCCAACTCCTTAGCCAACTGAGCCATGCGAGACCCAACAGCTGTGAGCAGGGAGGTAGCACCGTCTGCACCACCTTGTGACAGGTAGGCCAGGCGTTGTACGTGGTCGATGAAGACGTAGTCCACACCGTACACCACAGCCGCCATACGCACGTAGTCGAGGACCTTCATTGGATCATCATGCGAACGTAGCTCAAAGACCACTGTACGGTCGTCTGCGATCTTCTGTGCTGCCTTAATCACGTCATCCTCGGATACTCCGTTAGCTGCCGCATCCTCCTTGGTACGCACGTTGATACCCAACTGGTAAGTAGCCATTGAGCGGTAGGTGGTGGAGCGTTGCTCCTCCATGTGCATCATGGCAATCTTAACGTCAGGGCTACTCGTCAGTAGACCACACTCGAAGAACCGAACCATCTCCGTCTTACCACCGCCGCGCGGTGCCTTAACGAAAGTAATACCACCCTTGACCAAGCCTCTGATCTTATCGTCGAGACCTGCATGACCTGTAGCTACATAGCTGTACGGGTTCTCAGTCTTGATGGTAGTCTCGATGTCGAGGTCACCAAGGTAGAAGTTGTCAGGGCTAAACCGCTGGGGCTTACGGGCTGACCACATCAGGTCTTCTGAGGCACCAGCCGTTAAGAACTCATTGGCGTCCTTATGCTTGGACATAGGTACATAGAAGAACTTGTCAGGGAACAACTCGTATAGCTTCTCCGCTGCTGCCTTACCCGGTGCGTCCTGCTCACCTGCGTAGATCACTTCCTTGAAGGAGTTGATGTAATCGTAGTTCTTCTTCAGGAACCGCTCCGACATTGTAGCTGACGGTAGCGACTTGACAGGGAAGGTCTTACCTAAGATCTGGTAAAGGCTGGCAGCGTCGAACTCACCCTCAGTGATGTAGATACGGTTGCTGCTACCCTTGTTGAAGTCAGGTCCGAAGAGGTCGTCTAGGCTACCCTTCTCCTTGAGCCAGAACTTCTTCTCCTCATAGCCTCGGTACTTAACATTACTAGGCCACTTGAATGCGTAGCGAACTGGATCACCAGCTGCGTCTAGCTGTAGCTGAATGCCGTAGAGTTGGCATACGTCTGGGTCGATACCTCGGATACCGTCGTATGTACCGGAGGTTATTTCACGTTGTGTCACAGGCGGTTTCCTTTCCTTTAATGGATAATCATCTTTAGCCCAGTCGAAGATGGACATATTGCCCATACCCTGCATGGGGTACGATCTGCTGCAGCTATGGCACTTGCCAACCTGCTCGTTCTCTTCCCAGCTAAAGGCGTCAGATGAGCCGCAGACCTCGTAGGGGCACGGCTGGTGAACGATGTTACTCATGTTACTTTAGCTCCTTGGTAATAGGCTCCGTCTGGTAAGTCCATAGCCACCAGGATATCGAGCCACTGTTGGTAAGACAACTCAAGCACTTGAGCTCGGTCTGACTTAGGGAGGTTCTGCCTGATGAATACTGTAGACTCATCCATAGTTACCTCGACGTCGTCCAGATAACCTCCTTCGTCGATGGTAGTCACCACTGTGCAGTCGTATTCTGTTTCTACTGTAAACATAGCTAAACCCTCCTTTCTTGTGTAAGTATACCATATGGAAAGGGGCCCCGCAAGGCCCCTCTCTACTCTTCTCCTATATCCTTACCGTGTTTACGAAACCTTTTGTTGTAGGCACGTTTGATCCTCTTTACTTGACCTGACTTCCATATGTAAAACTTACGTGCTTTAGTGAGAGCACTATACTCATCACCGCCCTTCATCGGTATACGCTTACCCAAGAGATTCACTCCCCATCAGCGCGTCCCATGACACCGGGAACAACTTGAACATACTGGTGTTGATCTGGTCAGCTACTACACGGGTCTCGTACTGCGTATCAGACGCACACCGAAGGCGGCACATATCAGCGAAGGCGTCGAGGCTACCAGACCAATACCACTCCGTTAAAGTAGACTGTGGGAGCGTCATTCTGGCCATCTCAGGGGCTACTCCTGACTTCAGCAAAGCCTTGTACGCAGATAGGGCATCGTAGGGGCTGTCTGACACTATTGCGGTATCAAGTATACCTAGCTTAACCTCACCCTCACTGCCCTGCTTCTTATCGGCACTACGCCCACGCCATACCTCTGGCACATAGAACTCAGGTTCATCATCGACGTAACGTCTGCTGATCTCATTCCAACGTAGGAACTTATGCTTCACAAGCTGCCGTGCCACAAAGATAGGGGCCCTGACGTGGAAGGATGCAAAGCAATGCCCGAAGGGGCTGAGGTGCTTATGAGAAGCTAGGTACTTGATTAGCTTAGTATCACGCTCTGATAGTGTGTTCAACACCCGATAGGACGCGACGTCCGCTGAGTGCTGTTCCCACGCACTCTTCTTACCAAACGATACCCTTGCCGCGTTAACTACTGATAGGTCGCTGCCCATTGAATCAATTAAGGTTGCAGTTATTTGATTAGTCATTTGTTATCCTTCGCTGTTTGTATCTCGCACAACACGATGAACATCAATGATACCTCGTGCTACTGTTTCGATGTTACCGCGAGTGATACCAATATCACTCAACTCCGCATCAGACAAGCTGTGAAGTTCATTGATAGTGTTGTTGATATTGCGATGGCGACGGATAGCCTCAGCCATAGCCTTAATCATGTTAGTCATTTGTTTAGTCCTTTGAATGATCAGTTGAAACATTACAGGTGTAGGTAGTCCTGTTGAGGAATTGTGCTAAGACATCCGCGTACAAGAAGACCAAAGGCTCTGCATCGTCTTGGAAGTAGGCTGGTGTGACAAAGTAGATGGTGTTAGTCTTCGAGGGCATCAGCTATCTCCTTAGTTAGGGCCGTCACGAGCTCATTGTGTGCCTCTGCTACATCGAAGACCACTTCGTCTAGCTCTACGAAAGCCGATGTGATCTGGTGGATCTTGATGCCCTGGTATAACGTGGTGGCGGCTAGCGCGGCTAGTACAATCGTTTCTATCGTCATAGTAGTCTCTCCTTTAATGTATCATGGTATGATACGGATTCAAGTTCAAGTAGTCCTCGAACTCCTGCCGGTCTATACCCTTATAACTCAGGAAGCTCTGGTGGCTCCCTAGTACCTCGAGAAGCATGTTGATATATTCCACAGCAGATTCTCCTAGCACCTCTTCTTCATCATCACTTTCGTACATGTGTGTCCTACTCTATGTATATACTTGAAGTATAAACCAATCTTCAATTCCTTAATCATTAACCTTTATATGCTATACAGCAAGTATACTCTAAGTATATACAGCTGTCAAGTTAAATATGACATAGGGGTTGGTGTCACACCTTAGTCCACGTACCAAGATGTCACATGGTCGTGTGAGTCGAACACTCCATCTGCACCCTCATAACCCTCAGAGATAACAACTAAGTCACCTGCTAGGGTAGAGTTGTCTGCGTATGTCACAGCCTTCGCCAATGTGTTAGTCATAGTAGACTCAATGACAGACTTACCTTGCTTGATCTCAACGATGTATGAAAAGCTCATTTGTATTCTCCAATTTGATTTGATTTGTTTTGGTAGTAGGCTAGGTCAGTGTAGCTAAGACTTAGTTCATCACATAAAGCCTCCAATGTAAAGCCGTATTCGAATAGTAGCTGAGCCATAAGACCAGGTCGATCAAGGACAAGACGCTCTAGAGCCTCCACCTCCTCATCTTCTTGGTCACCTGACCGATAGCCCCACTGAAGGTCTTTGTCTTGCTCAATGTAGGTAGGGTCCCTAGAGATCGTTAAGGCGCTCCAGTCGGCCTTACAGAGCCTCTCAGCCAGTATCTGAGCGAACTGTAGGTCCTGCGACTCCTTCTTGGTATGTTGATCGTAATATCCAACGCTTATGTTGGTACATTCGGGTACGACACCAGCATACTCGAGTGAATCAGTGTACGTACCCCACGGATCAGGTTTAAGGGGTAGCTCTAGGGTCAGGGCTAACGACTTAGCAAACTCATCGCTAGCGGTCCTGCCACCTGACTGGTGTGTGATGACACTCTCTGTCCCGAACCTATCGAACGAGATGCAAGCATCTATATCGGCTAGCCAATAAGGGTTGTCAGCCACCAGTGCAGCACTGCCGACACCACCTATCTCCTCCGCAGCGTGAGCCACGTAGACACCTTCGACACCAGCCTCAATCATACAAAGCTGGAGCCACAAGCCGGTTGTGCAGTCAGCACCTAGACAGCTGCCGTCCACCGTTGTGACAATATCCTTCTCGATCTTGAGCTTCTGGATACCCTCGACACGGTGGACTGTATCGGTGTGGGCGGTGAAGACGATACGGGGAGCATCGCCTATCACCTTGATGTAGTTGCCATGTTCATCAGGCTGACCGTAGACAGGTTCTAGGTACAGCTCGTTGAACAGACGTTCTGTCTGACTGTAGGCTGGCCTCATCGTCTGTAACATACTAACCAATTTGCTCATAGTAGTCATTAAGCAGCCTCCTCTTCTTCTTCTTCATTAAGCTCATCGAGCCTGTGAGTAGGGTAGTGTTCTTCTAGGTGGTCAACGTAGGTTACATCCTCTGCGACCCAGTACTGGTCCAGGGGCTCAATGTACACAGCCTCGTCCAAGTGAACCGTTACGTGGTAGACCCCACTCCCATTATAGGCTAGAGCACTTACTGCATCTTCAACACGAATCATGTCACCGTCATCTGTGAACGCGTACGTCTCGTTAAAGCAGTAGTCACACAAAGGCTCACCTTCCTCACCGGAGAACCCGTCATGGTCGCAGTAGTCACCACAGTGGTCACAGGTGATAGCGTCATCAGCAAAACCGTTAGTCCCCGCGAAGGAGAAGGTACCACCTGACTCTACAAGGACAAAGTAGTCCCCGATTACGTCGGCTTCGTAGCCACCGTCCATGTAGGATCCCAGGTAATTGCCACAGTCTGTCGCAATAGCCTTCAAGCGTAGGGAACACCAGTTACCACTGTCGGCCAAGGCGTCAATGGAGGCAAGGTATGTGTGCAACTCCTCAAGCGACTGCTCACAACATCCGTAGAGGGGACCATGATAAGCGGTTTTAACACCGTCACGATTAGCTTTGTAACCGATCACAACCCGCCCAGCAATGAGGCCCTTCTTGTCTTTAAGGTATGCAATCTGGAAGTCACCACTTGCGTAGCACTCACCAACACTAACCACATCCCCATTTTGTATAGCGGTGATACCTTGCATACAAGATGTAGCAAGTGACTTGTTCATGCTGGTTGTCACGGGATTGCGGTAAGGTGCCGTGTTGTGGTCGTAGGCCAGCGCGAAGTCCTCCGCCTTATCACTTACATGCAAGGTGAAGACGCGAGGGGAAGTATGCTCGATCCAAACCTCTGTGATGGACGCAACCTCCGCGTTCGTCATCCAGTGCAGCATATGTCTGAACGCTCGGCCTGGCTTCATAGTAGTGCGACGGCCTAACGCAGCTTCCTTGGCGTTACGTGTCAGGGTGATGTGACCACCATCAGCTAAGACCGGGTCAAACACACGAGTAACGAAACCAATCCAAGAGGCTGGCATAGCGTGAGAGATATGTGGGCAATTTGCCTTGTAAGGGTTTTCCAAGACAGAATCTATTACCGCTTGTTCAACTGGTCCATACTTTGAAAGGCTTACGTCCGGTACCGATGCAAGCGTCTCGACGATGTAGCGGGTAACCTGGTGGTCCCCCTCCGGGATGTCCTTACGTTTGAAGAAGGCGAATGCACTCTGGGTGTAACTGTCAGCGCGAAGGCTCAACCTACGGGTTGAAGCAACACGGGCCTCATCAGCGAAGACCACGTAGAAGTCCAACTCACTGTTAGGATCAGCACGGATAGCCAACACCTCACTGTAGACAGAACCATGTCTATAATATACTTTCTCTTCCATAGCATACACTCCTTTTCTATGTTGTATTGTTATGTAAATTCTAGCTTGCGAGGAAGTCTAGTTCCTTCAGCAGTTCATCAAAGGTATCATTGACGTCGGACCCGTCCTCATACTCACCATCAAGTTCAAGGTCTACCCCGTGGCAATCCTCGTATTGAGTATACAAGATCTGAGCTAGATGCTCAACATCTGTCACAGAGTCCACCTCGATAAGACCTGCGCCGTCCTCTGTCTCGTACCATCCTGATATATTACTCATTGTCTTCATCCTTTCCAACTATTCTGTAGTCTTCGATGTTAATGTTTGTGTCGAAGTCATAGTAGTCATAACCTTCACCTCTGTCTGTCTCTAGGTAGTAAGTTAGCATGTAGCGCACAATAGCCCTACCCTTTGGCGTCATCATTAGCCTACGTGTGAGCTGGGTAGGTTTGCCCTCTCGTATAATACGAGGCTTCACCACAGAGATCAGTAGCCGACGCATCCTGTGTACTCCTCTAGTTTAGGGTTCCTGCCCACTCTGAGCAATCATCACAAGGGTCATCATCCGCGAAAGGGATGGTAGCCCTCACTTCAGTAAGCAATTTGTGCAACATAAACCCCACCATGTTACACACAAGCGTGGTATCGTTGCGTCGTCTTATTGAACGTCCAAGCCTCCATCTTGAGGGCTTGATCCTTGCTAACCTCCACCATGGGGTCAACACTCTCAATGAAGTCGAGGGTAGGTGTGGCTGTGTGGCACGGCTGGCGTACATCAGATGGCACCACCAACACACATGCTTGGCGACCTACAAAGCGATCCTGGGCACCCTCTGGCACCACGAACTCTCGATAGTCCTTTTCTGTCATGATGTAGGACGTCTCCATCTCACCTTCCCAATAGCCTACACATTCAGTCACAGCACCCTTGAGGTAACTTAAGGCACGGGCAGCATCGAGGTGCCTCATGAACTTGGTGACCGTATAGAAGTCGGTGTTGTCATCAATAGCGAATATAACATGATTAGTCATGGCTTATCCCTCCATTGCATCAAAGATGCGCTTACGTGATACTTTGATGAGGTTGCCGTAGCGGTGGACCTCATTCCAATCTGCATCATCCTTGTCCATCTCACGCTGATACATCTTAGCGTATGTTTCGAGGTTATCCATAGCCTCAAAGAGGTCTTGTGTTTGGTTATAAGTCATGTTTTATCCTTCCACTTCATCAATATGTACATATTCATCTAAGTCTTCGATCAATTTGTGTAGGCTAACATATGCCTCATTGGCTTCCTTCTCACGCCCCACATTGAGCATCATAACCATAAAGTCGAGCTGAAAACGAATACGCTCCTGCATAGTCGGATCTGGGGCTTCATCAGTGGCAACCACTGTCATTTCAATAGAGTCAGTCATGATTTATCCTTTCACACATATGGTTGTAGCGGTTTGAGCCACCACTGTCATAGTAGTTTGTTGAATGTATGTCTTAGCATTGGCTTCACTCATGCGACCGATAGCGGTCCCGTTCTTGATAATCTGTACCATCTTCATCACCTCTTAGGTTTCATTATAGTGCGTGGGGATTCCACATGGATAGACCACAGGTGGGAGGTTCCCGTGGTCTACACTCTGGAATCTTATGCGGCTTGGATGGCAGCGATCAAGGCGGCTTTGGTAACACCATCAGCGTTCATACGCTTCACCAGCTTGGCGGCGTAGTCAGACAACACAAGTTCCTTCTTTTCAGTGTCACCCTTCACACGCTTCACAAGTGTTGAACGGATCGAGAGCTTATCGGCAACACCTACGTTAAGACGTTGCATCGCTTCATCATCGAATTCAGCATCTTTGAGGGACAACACAATGGTCTTCTTGTCCTTTGCTTTCTTCATCTTGGCACCGGGAAAGATGGCACCAATGATTGAACGCACGGCGGCAACACCTTGCGTATCACCTTTAGTCGCTAAACGTGCCACTGCACTAGCAAGGTGGCGACCATCTGACGACGTAACAGCCGCCACGATAAGACCCTGTAAGGCGGACGCAGCACCTACGCCAGACCCCATGTTAGTGATAAACTTGTTCTCGATTGATTTGATATCGTTTGTCATGGTTTTGATTCCTATTCCATTCCACAAGCAACGCACCACCACGGTGCGCTGGTCTATAAAATGGATTCCCTTTCGCTTTCACTACCGCCACCCGTATGCTGCATCAGTCTATACATCAGTGGCGTCCGCTACCGTCCCCACGTTTAAGTGAGAATACTGGCAATCAGGAACCGCTACACCTCCTTCGCTTGTTTGATATGTGGGGCATACCTGATGCGCCACCAAACTACTCGATGTAGAACCGTTGAAACCACCTAAGCGTTGCTCACCCGTCCAATCGGGGTGTCGGCA
>TARA_R110000764_G_scaffold36_3_pt1 | contig 11733 bp, 3 predicted proteins | sample TARA_R110000764 | Tara Oceans TARA_R110000764 (sample SAMEA4398111) | marine metagenome | biome: Polar Biome; feature: [SRF] surface water layer (ENVO:00010504); material: water (ENVO:00002006), including particulate matter (ENVO:01000060) such as... | depth 5 m | reverse complement strand
TATTTTGGGTGTCCTCTATCATGCCAGTAGTGATTCCGCCGTTTAAAAATGGTAATTTAATGGGTAGATTATTCGATTCGATTTTACCGATACCATTGCGACATAATATCCAGATATTACCAAAAGAATCCTTATACAAATTTTCTGCAATTATTTTTTGGCCCGAACCCTCGAATTCCGGATAATGATTTGTTTTTTGTGTGACACCGTTGGCAAACTGCATTGAGAAAAGACCATTTTTGGTAGATCCAACCCATAAAATATTTTTGTCGTCATCGGTTATCAGGCAACGAATATCCGTATTATTTAATGTCTCATCATTGGAAAAGCGAAATTTATCAAGTAGGTTTTCCTTAAAAGAATAGGTGTATAATCCTTTGTTGAAACTTCCTATCCACAGATTGTCATCAGGACCCTTGGTAATGGTATATATTCGTTCCTTGTCCAGGATTTTAAAGTCGAATTCATCATGCAGCAATTTTCCTGCAATTGGGTCATAAACTTTAACCCCATGCTCCCAAGTTCCAATGAATAATAAATTTTGAATTTCATCATAATAAAGTGCGGAGATCGATTTTAATTCTGTATTATTTAAAATGGATACAAAATTTTTGTCGTTTGGTGAGTATTTACATAATCCGTTTCCATGTGTTCCCAAATAAATATCTCCTTCAGGTGTACCAGCCATTGCCCATAAAATATTGGAAAACAAGTTAATCTCACTTTTACTGTCATAGACGAATTGGTAATTTTTTTCATTTAAGTTTAGGAGATTTATTCCTCCAAACCAAGTGCCAACCCATAAATTTTCATTACTATCTACCAAAGTATAGAGAGCATAATTAGAATTTATCGCATTACGTTTGTTTTCTAAATAAGAAAAGTGCTCTAACTCCTTGCCTCGCGGGGTATATTTATAAAGTCCGTCTCCCTCCGTCCCAACCCATAGATTATCATGGTGGATTGAGATGCTCCTTATAATGGAGCTATTCAATTTCCAAGATGCTTCTATATGTACGGGGACTTTGTGGTCTATTTTGGTAAGTGTATCTAACTTAAAAACGCCACGGTTTGTGCCAATGTACAATGAATTTTCTAGTGTAATCATACTAGAAACTTGACTGATTTCCAATAATTCAATAGGGTAATCAATAATATAATTTTTGGCCTCTTTTTTTATTCTAGTTATTCTAGACTCATTACCCCCCGCCAAAATACTGTGGTCGGTTTCGACAAATGTTTTTATGTCCATTGTTGTTTTGGTAACCAAGGAACTTATAATAGTTCTTTCAGATGAAGTTTGCTTTGTTACTACAGAACTGCTGAAGGTGATTATTCGCCCATCCTTTAAGCCAATCCATACATTATTGCTCCTATCCAGAAAAAGCACGCTGATGGCTATAGTGGAATTACTTGGGATGGAGGACAAGTTTACTGGTACAATTTTCTGTTTGTACTTATCCATTAGGAAGAGACCCTTATCCAATGTGCCAATTAGCACAAACCCCTTTTTTAGTGGTAGAGCACAGGATATTTCATTACTAAATCCTTCGGTGTTATATTGGTTATAAACCGTAAAATCGGTGCCGTTAAAAATATTGAGACCATGATAGCCAGATATATAAATTGATCCATCATCGTCTTCGCTTATGTGCTCAATATTGTTAGAAGACAAACCCTCCTTTGTAGTGTAGTTAATAAACTGGGCTTGACCACTTTTTCCTACCATAAAAAGTGTTGGAATAAATACTAGCAATAATTTTCGAATACCCATTTAAAAGACACTTACATGAATTGTAAATATATGTTTTTGGATAGAAAGGAGGTGTTAAATCCCGAAAATGGGCTATAGATTTCCGAAATTGTTTTAGTGCCTCGAGAATGATATATCATTAAACGAATGTGTTCTACATAAGCTGATTTGGGTTTATTAATATTGGCTGTTAACAAAACGTTAATAACCAAACTGAATTATTTATGAAAAAAGAATGCTTATTATTTATTGGTATTTGGATGGCTACACTAAACTTTGTTAGTGCCCAAACAATTAAGGTGACGGGGACCGTTACCGACGAAAGTTCCATACCTATTTTAGGTGTGAACATACTAGAGAAGAATACAACTAATGGTGCAGTGGCCGATTTTGATGGAAATTATTCCATTTTGGTAAGTGACATCAATGCAACTTTGGTATTTTCTTTTCTTGGAATGAAAACAGTTGAGTTGAACCTGGCAGGTAAAAATCAGCTCAATGTAATAATGGAAGAAGACGCTTCTAATCTGGATGAGGTTGTCGTGATAGGGTACGGAACTACGACTAGAAAGGATCTTACCGGTTCTGTGTCAAGTGTTAATGTTGAGAATAGCCCTCTAGCCATTCAACCCACAACCAATTTGTTACAATTATTGCAAGGGACAACTCCTGGAGTTGATATTGGAGCTATATCGAGTGCTGGTGGTTCACCTAGTTTATTGGTGCGAGGACAAAATTCAATCTCCGCGAGCAATGCACCTCTAATTGTTTTAGATGGAGTGATTTTTGATGGTTCCTTAAATCAAATAGGTAACGATGATATAGCCACTATCGATGTTTTGAAAGATGCCAGTTCTGCGGCTATTTATGGGTCCAGATCAGCTAATGGTGTCATTATTGTAACCACAAAAAGAGGAAAAACGGAAAAACCTACTATCAGCTTTAATCATTATACAGGTATTCAAAACTGGACTCGTATGCCCAATATGAAAAAAGGGGATGAATTTTTAAAGTACAGGGCAGATAACCTTAGTCTTAGGAATGTAACTGACTTAAGTACTGAAAATATTCTTTCAGCCAAGGAATATGCAGCATATCAAGCAGGTCATCAAATGGACTGGTTAAAAGAAATTAGCCAATTTGCGCCAATTCAAAACTATCAAGTAAGCATCTCTGGAAGAACGGATAAAACCAACTATTATGTGTCTGGATCTCTACTAGAGCAAAAAGGGGTATTAGACGGAGACGATTTTACATCTTTTAATTTATCAGCTAAAATTGAAAATAAAATTACGGATTGGCTTTCCTATGGGTTAACTACGCGTTATGACTCTCAAGATTATACAGGTTTTTCACCTGATATTAATCAAGCTACTGGTTATACACCGTACAGTTATAAATGGCTTCAAGGAAGAGAAGGTGAAGTACTTGATAAATATCCAACCCCTAGTTTACTAATCAACCCTTATACTAATTTCTATAATGATGATTTAGATAAACGTTGGGGAATAAGAGGTACTGGATTTATGACAATTGAGGTTCCTGGAATAGATGGATTGAGTTTTAAAACTAGTTACACACAAAGTAGACGTGTTTATGATGATGGATTTTTTGCCCATGAGATGAGCTATGTTGACCCTGATGTTGAAAGCCAACTTACCGATCCCCAGCAATTCCTTGATCGAACAAATGGATCCAAAAGTACTTCAACCTCAAATAGTTGGGTACTAGACAACACTTTAACTTATAATAAGGGTTTTGGCAACCATAGAGTAACTGCTCTTTTAGGTTATACCAAAGATAAATCTGAAAGCGAATCTGTAAGTTTCAGCGGTACAGATTTTAAAGAAGCAGGCTCCAGTGTTTTAGGTTTTTATGGTCTCAAATTTGCTAATCCAGAAAGAAAAGGGGGTGGTACATCTATTACCGAACGTAGTAATGTAGGGTATTTTGGTCGCCTAAATTATATTTTTAAAAACAAATATCATTTAACAGCAACATACCGTAGAGATGGGTATTCTGCCTTTTCAGAGGGTCACAAATTTGGTGAGTTTCCTGGAGTTGCGGTTGCTTGGACCGTAAGTGAAGAAGATTTTATAAAAAATGGAATCCCACAAATTAATCATCTTAAATTTAGAGCCTCTTATGGAGAAAACGGAAACTTAGGAATTAGTCCATACGAAACCCTAGCAGGTGTTAGTGGTGGTGCTACTATTTTTGGGGACCAAACTTTTAATACCATAAATCAATCCAATCTTGCAAATAAGACATTGTCTTGGGAAACTACCACCTCTTTAAATTTAGGGGTAAACTTTTCTTTGTTTAAAAATCGCGTTTCAGGTGATATCGATGTTTATAAAAGTGAAACAACAGACCAATTACTTTCACGCAGATTACCCCCTTTTACCGGTTTTGGTCAAGTTAGAACCAATATAGGGCAATTAGATAATAAAGGTCTTGAAGTTTCTTTAAAAACGGTTAATATTTCCTCTAAAGATTTTGAATGGAGCACTGGAATGACATTTTGGTACAACCGTAATAAATTAGTTAGTATAGTAGGTATCGATGCTGACGGTGATGGTATTGAAGATGATGATATTGGCAATAGATGGTTTATTGGTGAGTCGTTAAGTTCTATTTATGACTTTACTATTGACGGGATTGTTCAAACTGAAGATTCCGACTACTTGGACACTTATGGAGGAAACCCTGGTGATCTAAAAATTGTTGATATAAACGGTAGAGATCAAGAAGGTAATTTAACAGGTGAACCTGATGGAAAGATTGATGCTGATGATCGCTCGATAATAGGAGATGCATCACCTAATTATAGGGCCAACATAACCAATACTTTTAATTACAAGAATTTTCAACTCTATTTCGATATTAATATTGTTACCGGGGGAGGAAAAGCAAATCATTATATAAGTAGTAATCAGCGAGCCTTTTTAGGAACGTCTCCTGGCAATAACCATGTTGCTAATTGGCTTTCAGGAAGAGAATACTGGATGCCAGATAATCAAAGTAATATTGTTCCACGTCCCAATTATGCCAACCCTTATGGCTATGGTTTCTATCAAAATCGAGAATTTATACGATTACAGAATGTTTCATTAGCATATAACTTTGATCAAGGGGTTAAGGATTTATTAGGTGTTAATGAATTCAAACTATATATCACAGGGAAAAATTTGTTTACCCAGACAGATTGGGTTGGCTTAGATCCTGAAAACGCTGGTCAGATAGCTAGTTCAAGTCCTGTAATTCGCACATTCACATTAGGTTTAAATCTTAGTTTCTAATAAATTAATACATTATGAAAAAATATAGAAATATAAATTTGATACTATTGAGCTGTTTGTTTTTAATAGTATCATGTTCAGACGAGGATTTTTTAAATGAGGAACGTAAAGATGCCTTTACTACAGAGAATGCATTTTTAAATAAAGCTCAGTTCGAAACACTTTTAGCTAGCAATTACCGAATTTTACAAACCATTTATAATTCTGGAGATTCAGATAGTGATCCATGGGTTTTAGGTTTAGGTACCGATGTTGCCTTTTGGCCTTTGGATGATACCAGGGTGTATAATGACTGGAGTTTGGTCAACCCTTTTGAAAGTTACACTGATAGATGGGTTAGCTGGCAATATCAATTTATTAGAAATTCCAACACAGTAATAGATGCTGCACAAAAAGAAGGAGTAGAGTGGAACAGTGATGAAGAAAGAGATGCGATTATAGCCGAAGGGAGATTCTTTCGAGCATTTGCGTATCGTAATCTTGCCAATATTTTTGGTGGAATGCCTATAGTAGATGGCCCTGTAACTGAGCCTAAAGTAGATTTCGTAAGGAACACACGAGAAGAATGTTGGCAATTTGCCAAGGAAGACTTGGAATTTGCTCGGACATATTTGAATACTACTGCCAAGTATCCAGGGAAAGTAACTAAAGCAGCAGCGGATCATTTACTGGCTGAAGTTAATATTTGTTTAGAAGATTGGGATGGCGCCATAGATGCTGCTAGTCGTGTTATTGACGGTACAGATGGAGATTACCAATTAATGACAGGCCGCTTTGGAACGCGTGCTAATGAACCAGGTAAAAATATATATTGGGATTTATTCCGTATGGGTAACCAAAATTACGAGTCTGGAAATAAAGAAGCCATATGGGTAGCGCAGTTTGAAGATAAATTAAGTGGCGGAACCGTTAATTTCGGAAGACCCACTGTAGAACGTACTTGGTGGAATAGAATTTGGCTTTTTAATAAAGCTGGGTATAATGGTATTGCTGCAGATTCTACAGGAAGAGGTGCATCATTTGTTAGGCCAACAGATCATGCTAATTTTACTATTTGGAAAAACACGGGCAGCGATTTAAGAAATACGGAGGCTGTTATTAAGCGAAAATTTTATTTTGCAGCAGATGTTCCTCCATATGCTAAGGGGGACTTAATTCCTAAATCTTTTTTAACTGCACCAGAAGATACCTTACAATACGTGTATCCTAATTGGTCAAAATTTGGAACTGATAAACATATAGATGGTAAACCTGACAATGGTTATATCCGAGATTTCTATGTAATGAGATTACCTGAAACTTATTTATTAAGAGCCGAGGCCTATTTAGGAAAAGGTCAGAAGAACCTTGCTGCAGCCGATATAAATGTCCTACACACAAGAGCACAGTCTCCTCTAATTAGTGCCTCAGATGTGGATATTGATTATATTTTAGATGAGCGTATGCGAGAATTATTAGGAGAAGAATTCCGTATGTTAACCTTGTGTAGACTTGGTTTACTGTACGATCGTACAAAAAGGTTTGGGTATGAACCTGCTCGAAATTCCATAAAAGAAAAAAACAACCTTTTTCCAATACCCCAACGTGTTATTGATGGAAATGTAGGTGCTGCCATAGAGCAAAACCCAGGATATTAAAAATATGAACATAGTTAATTAGTTAGTTAATTAGTTAGTTAGTTAGTTGGTTAGTTAGAGAAGTGTCATTGCTTAAAGCTAGTGGCACTTCCTTTCTTAAAAATTAAAGTTAGATAAGAAATGATTAAGCCCCTTAGAGTTACTATAACCATATTTTTCTCAATTATCATAGGGTTATTGGAATCTCAAGAAATATATGCTCAGGAAACTGATTTTTTTGCTGAAATCGGAAATAAAGTGCAAAACGAACGAATGAGCCTTTTGGAGGAAAAACTGCCAGCAAAATTACCTGAAACCTATATTCCTCTGAGTAAAGGTAAAAAACACGCCTTTAAAGAAGTACTGGAAATCAATTCTAGAAAGGAGCTATACAAGGAGCTTGAGGCCTTAAAGAAAAAATTTCTTCCCTTTATGGAGAACAAAGCTCCAGAAATTAAAAACACAAGAGATAGAGTTTATTTAACACAGTTTCAATGGAGACAAGAAACTTCTGGAGATAGGGAAAACTTCATTTCAACGCTTAGAGGTGAGGGAGATTGGAAAAACGTACAGGTTCCCCATTTTGATGCTCCTTATGGGAGAGCAACCACCTATTATTACAAAAAAATTAATGTTTCTCGTGAAATGTTGCAAGACCGTGCCCTATTTGTTCATTTTAAAGCGGTGGACTATAAGGCGCATGTGTTCTTAAATGGAGCCTATATAGGCTCCCATGAAGGGTTTTTTGCTCCTTTCGAATTTAATATTAGCAAATATGCGAAGGAAGGTGAAAATGAACTATTGGTACAAGTAGAAAACGATTATACCACTACTGGTTTTGTCGCGGCTGGAAAAGAACGTTTTTTTGGAGATAAGATTTATGGTGTTACCGGACTTGGTTATGATAATTTTTATGATGGAGGCCATCAAGGTGCAGCCGGAATGGGAATTTACCAGGATTGCTATCTTGAGTCAAGAGATCCAATTCATATCAACGATATCTATGTACGGCCACTTTATGATGAGGGTATGGCCGAGATAAGAATAGAAGTGAACAACTATAACGAAGATCGCAGACCAATTAGCTTCGATTTATCCATTTTTGGCCAAAATTTCGAATCAATTGTTCTCAAAGATTCGCTTATAATACCTTCTGCATTACATGTTCCAGGAGTAGGTGATTTACAGAAACCCACGGATTGGCAGCACTCTAGGACTTCCCTAGGTTATGGACCAAATTATTTCACCTATTACGTGAAAATACCGGAATTTCGTTCATGGAGTAATGACGCTCCATGGTTGTACCAAGCCCAGATAAAAGTGTTGAATGAAAACAATACGATTGTAGATGCAAAAAAGCAGACTTTCGGGATGCGCTCATTTACAATGGATACTATATCAATTCCCAAAGGCAGGATGTATTTTAACAATCAGAAAATCAGGTTAAGAGGAGCCAATACCATGGGATTCCTACAACAGGATGTATACAAAAAAGATTGGAATCAGTTAATAGATGATATCTTATTGGCCAAGCTTACCAACATGAATTTCTTAAGAATGACCCAACGTCCCGTGCAACCAGAAATTTATGAATATGCTGATATGTTGGGGCTCATGCTACAAACCGACTTCCCAACTTTTGGCGGTATCCGTTATAATCAATGGGAAGAATGTGTTAAGCAGGTTTCGGAAATGGAACGTTTAATCCGTAACCATCCGAGCAATATATTGGTCACTTATATCAATGAGCGCTTTCCTAATGGAGAGGGGCATCCGCATAGGAATATGGCAACTCCTGATCAATATTTTTCTTTGTTCAGGGCTATGGATGAAGCTGTGTTAAAGGAGAATCCGGATAGAGTCATCAAAAAATCTGATGGGGATTACGACCCACCAACACCTGGATTGCCTGATAACCACTGTTATAATACTTGGTACAACGGCCAAGGATTAGGAATAGGTAAATTATATAAAGGCTATTGGCAATGGGTAAAGCCTGATTGGTACTACGGTTGTGGTGAATTTGGGGCAGAAGCATTAGACCCTGTGGAAGTAATGGAAAAATACTACCCTAAGGAATGGTTGCCCAAAAACAAGGAAGACGATAAGAATTGGACTGCCAATCGGATTTATGGGGCCCAGACACATAAATTTCATTCTATGTGGTATAATACCCAAAACTCTCTAAAGGACTGGGTAGATGCTAGTCAGGACCATCAGGAGTGGGCATTGGAAACAGTAACTGAATCTTTTCGAAGGGACTCCAGTATGGTCACTTTTGCAGCCCATTTGTTTATCGATGCCTGGCCAGCCGGATGGATGAAAACAATAATGGACGTAGATCGGAATCCAAAGAAGGGTTATTTTGCCTATAAAAATGCCTTGAAACCTACCATAGTAAGTATCCGCAGCGATAGGAAACATTTTTATGAAGAAGAAATTATAGAAGTGGAATCTTGGATTGCCCATGACCCCAACACTAGTCCCAAAGATTATTATATCCAATACCAATTGGAGCAAGAAGGTAAAATAATCTATACAGGAAGAAATGATGCAGAAGTACCTCATAATAGTTCAAAGTTTCAGGGCTATATACAGTTTGAAGCTCCACAGGTAAAAAAAAGAACATCCTTTGTATTACGTGCTGCTGTTTTTGACGGAGCTAGTAATAGCATAGATCAGACTGCCATGGATATCGATGTTTTTCCGAGCCCAGTTATTGTTGCGTCCACTAAGGTTGGTTTTTTTGGAAAAACTTCCCAGACTACCACATACCTAAAGACCCACTTAAAGAACGCAGTGGTTCCCAACTGGAAGAATGCTGACGTAATATGGGTAACTAGCTTTGCGGATTATGAGGCCAATAAGGAAAATTTAGATGAGCTCGCCAATTCCGGTAAAAAGGTGATTTTGTACAACGTGCCTGTTGGGGACCATAACATTGGCAGTACTTCGGTAAAGGTTCAAAATACCTCTATGGGAAGCTATTATTTCACATCGCCTCAAACAGGACATAGGTTTACAGAAAACGCTAAACCATTTGATTTTAAAATGTGGTACGATGAGGAAACAGGGTATATCACGCCATTTTTGGATAAGATAATTTTGGCAGAAAACTGGTTCCCCATATTGGCCACCGGTAATACCAATTGGACCGAGGACCTTGGAGCTGCTATGGCTGTAGGGGAATTGAATATAGGGAAAGGAGCAATAATCATCTGTCAGCTGGATATCAACAACCGATTAAAAACCAATCCTGTGGCCGATAATTTTGTTAGAAAATTAATAAAATATTAATTTTCTATAATTTAAATGATTGAAAATTAGCACTTTGTATTAGAGTATTGAAAAAAAGCATAATGAGATTTACCAATTTAAAGATAAGCACATCGGTTTTTACCACAACCATATTGCTTTTTATCATGTTGCCAAGTTTAATAGTAGGTCAACTGTCAAAGAAAGAAGGATTTGATTCGCATGTGGATAAGTATAATGTTCAATGGAATAGTCCCAGCGAAAATTCATTAGGTTCTATGCCAGCCGGAAATGGTGATATAGGCATAAATCTGTGGGCGGAGAAAAATGGAGATGTAATCTTTTATCTAGCCAAGACCGATGCGTGGAGCGAAAATGCAAGACTCCTTAAATTGGGGAAAGTAAGGTTATCCCTTTCCCCAAATCCTTTTAAAGAAGGTGCACCTTTTCTTCAGCAGTTGATTTTAAAAGATGGAAATATCCGTATTGTAGCAGGTGATAAAAGTGACAAGGTTACTATAGATGTGTGGGTAGATGCAAACCATCCAGTAGTTGAAGTTAATGTAACCAGTAAAAATCCTATTACAGCAAGTGCGAGTATGGAGTCTTGGAGGACCGAAAGTCGCCAATTGGATAATCCTACCGAGCTGCACTCGGCATACGGTTTGCATGGAGAAGGGGCTCCTATAGTTATTGTTGAAAAAGACACATTAATAGGTTATGGAGACAAGATAATATGGGCACATAATAATAATCGATCAATCTGGGAGGAGAATTTAAAACTGCAGGGTTTGGACGAATTTATAGAGGCCAACATAGACCCTTTATTACATAGGACCTTTGGTGCATTGATGGAATCAAAAGGGTTGGAGAAAACTGGACCTACGACCCTATCTTCCAAGGGAAAAGTAAAATCATTCTCTGTTTCCGTGTATGCACATACAACTGAAAACGCTACACTCGACACATGGGCTGCTCAGCTGATGTCCATCTCAGGTACTATCGGTAAGGAATCAAGAGTTGAACGGCTTAATGATCATCGCAAGTGGTGGCAATCATTTTGGGACCGAAGCTATATTAACATCAGTACCACAAACGAAAACGAAAAAAAAGAGATCTACAATATAAATCGAGGATATGCCCTTCAGCGTTATATTTCAGCATGTTCGGGACGTGGAAACTCGCCCATAAAATTCAACGGTTCCTTGTTTACTGTTGATACCAAGCATTTAAAGGGTGAATTTGAAGGATTTGATGCAGACTACCGAAGATGGGGTGGGCCATATTGGTGGCAAAACACAAGATTGCCTTATTGGTCCATGCTCGCGTCCGGCGATTTTGAGATGATGAAACCGCTTTTTAAAATGTATCGAGATGCATTGCCCATCCGGAAATTTGCTACCGAAACATATTACAAGCACCAAGGGGCATTCTATCCGGAAACCATGTATTTCTGGGGTACATACGTAGATGGCAACTACGGGCGGAACAGGAAGGGATTACCACTAGGGATGACTGAAAATAAATTTATAAGACATTATTGGCAAAGTGGACTAGAGATTTCGTTGATGATGCTCGATTACTATTCCTTTACTAAGGATAAGGTATTTCTTAAAGAAACCTTGATACCAATAGTCTCAGAAATCATTAATTTTTATGACCAACATTGGGAGCGTGATGAAAACGGCAAAATTCGTTTTGATCCGGCCATGTCTCTCGAGACCTATAGTGTAGCGGTGAATCCTTTACCGGAAATTGTAGGGATAAATAAGGTTTGTAATGAATTATTAAAATTGCCGAATACTGA
>TARA_R110000764_G_scaffold83328_4_pt1 | contig 11763 bp, 10 predicted proteins | sample TARA_R110000764 | Tara Oceans TARA_R110000764 (sample SAMEA4398111) | marine metagenome | biome: Polar Biome; feature: [SRF] surface water layer (ENVO:00010504); material: water (ENVO:00002006), including particulate matter (ENVO:01000060) such as... | depth 5 m | reverse complement strand
GAGATCAGCCCGGACGAATTCGTCTTCCTGCGCCCGCACCAGAGCGAGGCGGTGTTCCTGCAATTTGGCGACATTGCGGTGTATGAGGACGGCGCGATCGTGGAGCGCTGGCCGGTGTTTGATTATTCGGCGTAGGTAGCGCGCAGAACCTTTGTCCCATTGTGCCGCAACGAACCAAGATCCAGCGAGGCGTGTTCCAACGCCGCTTTGTGCCTGCTTACATTACAAAAAATTGTGGCGGCCCGCGGCTGTTTCCTGCGTTCGTTGTCTCGACAATGCATTGGGGATGGGGTGATCTAATCGTCATTCCACAGTTCTTGTAAAGTAACGGAGGCCCCGCCATGAATGTGGGCAGTAGAGTATTTTCAGCCGCAATGTTCCTGGCGCTTGGCGCGTGTGTCAATGCGCCGCCTGATCTCAAGGACAATCAGATCGTGCCCGGCCAGCGGGTCAGCAATGTCGAGCTGGGCATGTCATTGTCCAGCCTGTTGTCACTGCAGGGAAAGCCGAGCCGGACCATTCCGATCGCGCATACGAACGCCACGTCCTACACATTTGACGGGCTGACAGTCGCCGCCGACGATAAAGTCTACTGGATTATCGCGCATGACCCCCGCTTCTTTACCGACAGGGGCGTATCCATGGGTTCCGAGCAGATATTTGCACGCGGCACCTATGGCAAACCGAAATGTGTGGTGACCCGCGATGCTGTCACCGTCTACGATTACGACAACATCTATTTCGAGGTGGACAATGCCACCGGCAAGGTTGGCCAGATCGGCGTCCAGCGCAGTACACAGACCTGCGACGGACCGTCGTAGCCCGCGCTCCCAGCGCGCGCGACGGCACCCGCCAGGTCGAACGCACTGCCCGCGATGCGGAATATTACCTGCCCCAGGATGCTTTATAGGCGATATGGTTAACATGTGTTAATGCTTCCATACACTAGAAGATATGGGAGGACGCAATGCAGATAATTAGTTCACTGAAGATCGCCGGACTGGCGGCAACAATCGTATTGGCCGGATGCGCCACATCCGCAATGGCACAGGAGCCTGCGGCGACACCGGCTGCAGCAACCGCTTCCGATGATGGCTATCCATTGGTCAGCGGAGATTTCTGGGAAGTGACCGGAATTGACATCAAGCCGGGTGGCGGCCTGTACTATGCCAACCATCTGGCCAAGAAATGGAAAGCGTCGCAGGAATTTGCCAAATCGAAGGGCTGGATCAAGGACTACAAAGTCCTGTCAAACTATCACAATCGCGCCGGCGAACCGGACCTCTACCTGATCACCGTGATGGAGAGTGTACCAACCGGCGCAGATAGCGAAGCGCAGGCTGAAGCCTATCGGGCTTGGGTTGCGGCATCGACGGCGCAGTTGGTATCCGAAAATCTGGACCGCGCAGAATTCCGCGAAGTCATGGGCACCAGCCTGATGCAGGAAATGAAGTTTAAGGACTAGAACGATCCGAATTCACGTAAAAAGCCGCCGGTTCAGCCGGCGGCTTTTTCTTTGGATCACACGCTGCGATGCGGCTCTGAATGGTCCCATTCGGCCAGCAGGGTGCGCAGGGCCGAGACGAAGGCGAGCGGCTGATCGAGCATGACGTGGTGGCGCGCATGCGGGATCGAGATGAATGGCACCTGGTGGCCGAGCAGCTTGCGCATATAGTCGCCGACATCGTCCGGCATCAGGTCGCTCTCCTCACCACGGATGATGGCGATGCGGCATTTTGCGGCCTTCAGCATGTCGCCGGGCGCGTCGGACGGCTCGAAATGGGTCCAGATCGACGGATCGAACTTCCAAGTATAGCCGTCATCCTCCTTTTTGAGGCTCCAGCGTGCGATGTAGTCCATCGCGTAATGGTTCTCGCACAATTGCGGCGGCGCGAGGCGAAAACGGCCAAGTGCGCTGGCGAGATCATCATAGACACGGTTGGGGCGACCGGACCGGGGCGGGCCGCGATGCGGCCGCTCGGGCGGGTTCACGGGGCTGTCGACGATCACCATGCCGGTGAACCGGTTGCCATGCTCGGCGCCTGTGACCAATGTAACGAAGCCGCCAAAGGAATGGGCAACAATGATGGGTTTCACATCGGCTTCGAAAAGGCCTGCGTCCTCGGCAACGGCCATCTGTTCGGCGCTGAACGTGTCCATGTCATAGGTCTCGCGCCAATCGCTTTCGCCCATGCCTGAGAACGTGATCGCGGCAACGTTGTAATGCTCGGCAAAATAGGGGGCAACGAAATCCCACCAATGCGCGTGAGCGCCGTTTCCGTGAACGAGGAGAAGACCGGGCCTGCCGCGCTGGCCCCAGCGCTGATAGCGCACCTTAGCGCCTTTCACCTCAACCGAATGGGTTTCGTACGGTGTGGATACGGCGGCCTGGAACCATTCGGGCGCTGGGGGTACTGCGCCCTTGTATTCCAGGAGCGGGCCGCCCTCAGATGGCATTTCCGCTGGCTGGTCGCGCACGATCCCTTCGGCACCTGAACTCATGGCCTATCCTCTCAACCTGACACCCCTGTCATAAATGGGAGGCAGGTTAAGACAAGCCTGACGCTGGGGAGACTGTCAGTACTTCACAGAGCAGCCATAGGGCTTGGAGCTGGGCACGGCGACCGCTTCGCCTGCGGCCAAGCTGTCGAGGGCGGCGCGGACATAGTTGGTGGCGTCTGCAATGTCCTCGACGCGGGCCGACGGCTTGGAATCGATCGCCCCTTCATAGGCCAGCGTGCCGTCCGACCGGATGACATACATATGCGGCGTGGTCTTGGCACCATAGAGCCGCCCCACGTCGCCTGCCTCATCAAGCAGGACATGGGTCGGCATGGCATCGCGAACAGCGGTGATCGCGTTAGCCTCGTCACCCTTAACATGCCCCTGCTTGCCGGAAGCCGACGAGATAACCGATAGCCAGACAACATCATCGGCGCCGGCATAAGATTGAAGGGTCTGCATGTTTGCGGGTGGGGTAGCGTAATGCTTCTGAACGAAGGGGCATCCATCGTTCGTCCATTCGAGAACGACTGTCTTGCCTGCAAAGTCGGAGAGCGAGACCGGCTCACCATTCGAGTTTGTTGTCGTGAAGCTGGGCACAGCCTCTCCGGGCGTGACGAGCGGGCTGGCATCCGCCGTGGAGGCAATCAATGCGCCGGCCGTAAGGGCGACGGCCGCAGCCATGCCGGCGGCAAGTGAAAGATTTCGGGGGCTGAACATGGGCAGTCTCCTTTTGTATTTTCCCCTCCACCAAGCAGTGTTGCTCAGCTTGCGTCGAGAAGTCCAATCACAAGGTCTTTAGACAGGATTTCGGGCAGGATTTCCGGTTCCGTCGCACCGGCGGGATACCAGAGGTACATTGGCACACCCGCCCGTTCGCGCAGCTTCAGCTCGGCCGCAATGACCGGATCCTTGCGGGTAAAATCGGCCACTAGGAAAGCGACATCAGCGTCGTTGAAAGCCTGCTGAACGGCGTCTGTTTTCAGGGTGCTCAACTTGTTGAGCTGGCAGGTGGCGCACCAAGTGGCCGTGAAATCGACGAAGACCGGGCGGCCTGCGGCGTTCAGTTCCGCCACGCGCTCAGGGCTCCAGGCTTCGGTTTCGAACTTGGCCGCGTAAGCCGTTGGCGTACCTTCCATTCCGCCAGGGGCCGTCGCGCGAACGGCCGGATAGGCGAAGCCGGCAATCAGGACGAACGCCGCAGCCACACGAGCCCACGTACCGCCGCGCCGGGCGAGCCAGATCGCGAAGACGATGGCAGTGCCCCCGGCAACGGTCCAGGCAACAGTACCATGACCAGCAAGTGCGCCGAGCACGGATAGAAGCCAGGCGGCTGTCAGGAACATGGGGAAAGCGAAAAATTGCTTCAGCGTTTCCATCCATTTGCCGGGCTTGGGCAACAGCCGCTGCAGACCGGGCACAAAGCTGAGCAGGAGGAATGGCAAAGCCAGACCAAAGCCCATGGCGAGGAAAACAGCCAGAATGGCGGCGGCGGACTGGCCCATCACCGCCCCCAATGCCGCGCCGAGGAAGGGACCGACACAAGGCGCCCCGACGACCGCAGCAAGTACACCTGTGAAAAAGGCCCCGGCGGCGCCATTGCGGCTGGCCAGGGTGCTGCCGGTATTCTGGATCGATGTGCCCAGCTCGAACAGGCCCATCAGCCACAGGCCGATGGCGAACATGATGAGGGCGAGAATGGCGACAGTTGGTGCATTCTGCAGTTGGAAGCCCAGCGTGGCGGACCCAGTGGCCGTGCGCACTGCTATGATAGCTGCGGCAAGGGCTGCGAACGAAACAAGCACACCGGCTGTGTACCAGAGACCATGGCTGCGCAACTCGTTGGCGTGACCGCTGGCAGCCGCCGAAACCATGCCCATGGCCTTGATCGAAAGGACCGGCAGGACGCAGGGCATCAGGTTCAGGATGAGGCCGCCGACAAAGGCAAAGAATGCGAGTGTCAGGAGGCTGGTTGCGCCGCCCCCTGCGCCGGACTGCCCGGAATGGGCAGCGGCAATGCCAGCCGTGTTCTCAAAAACGGCGCCTTGATCGGCTGATATCTCATAGCCTGTGCGTGTGCCGTCAATCTGTTCGATGACAAGAACGCCGTCGAGCGGACCGTCCGGCATGTCCTTGCTGGCAGGCGTTAGCGAAAGCGTTGCCCCGTCTGTGCCGAAGCTGGCGGGCTGGTCTGCCGGGTGGCTGATCTCGTGAGCGAAGGGAAAGAAGCGAAGCGAGGCATCGCGGGTGAGGCCGGGTGCGCCGCGCAAGCTGAGTTTCCACGGCGTAGCCGATGTGTCGAGCCTGGCCTCGCCTGCGAAGGCTGTCGGTGCCTTGACGATCCAGTCGGAAATCATCGTGCCATGCATCGGGTTCGGCATCGCGTCTCCGACATTCAGCGCAAGCGAGACGTCGGCGGATTCCGGAATGCAGATATCTTCACAGATCAGGTAATCGGCGAGTACATCCAGCTGGACCACACCGGACGCATTGGCCGGGATCATCAGCGAGAAAGGCAGGATGACCTGATCGCTATAACCATAGTCCATGATCTCGCCCTCGACGACGGGCAAGAGATGCGGCACAGGCCATATGAAATCGCCGATGGCACCGCCGGGTATCGAGCTGGTATTGCGATGGACGAGCTGAGGCGGCAGGCCGGCATCACCGGCATTGCGCCAATAGACATGCCAGCCCGGATCGAGGTCCATTTTCAGGGCCGCCATGATGGTTTCACCCGGCATGACACTATTGCGCTCAGCAATGAGTTCGACGCGGGCATGTCCGCCGTCAACGGGCGCGGCAAGAGCAGGCGCAAGCGCGCCGAGCATCACGGCTGCAAACAGGCTGGCAAGAATACGGATCATTACGAGGCTTTCACTGGGTCAGCCGCCCATATGCCTGCGAATGGCGCAGGAATGAAGTACCTCGCTCATTCGTGAACGCGCCGCGAGCACTGCCGAACTGCAAACAAAAAGGGCGGCCCCGCAAGGAGCCGCCCTTCAGAAACAGGTTATGCGAACGATCAAGCGTTCTGCGGCACCGGTGGCTGCGCACGAACCGCGCGCTGAATAATCTTCGGCCAGTTGAGCAGCGAGACGAGGTGGGCATAACAGGCGCCCACGGCACCATTGTTGCGCAGCTCAAGGTATTTGGCTTCCGGAAGGGCGTTCAGGCGCTCTTCGGAAATCGCGTAATAGTCGGCAATCTTCTGCTGGTCCCCGACCGGGGCGCCTTGAGGATCGCGTGGCTGGAACGCGACGGTTTTCTGTTCCATCAGGTCGAGATCTGTCAGCATTTTTACGAAATCAGCTGTGGCACGGCGCTGGCGCTCGAATTCCTTGCAGAATTCGATGGCGTCATTGGTGAACTTGGTTGGCTGACCATTTTCGAAGAAAGGTACTTCCGGCTGGTTGGACACCATCGGCGCGGCGCGATCGACGCAGAGAACGAGGCGGTCGGAGGCATCATCAGCCGCGAACACGAACGGATAGCGGCGCACGAAAGCCGGAATGTAGTGATCGTCACCGACGCGGCCCTGGTCGTCGACGAAGAGGTTCTCTCCCTGGCGAACACCCATAACGGCGACGGGCGTGCGCTCATTGCCGACGAAGATGATGGGGTAGGACGAGGCAGCGAGACCAAATTCTGTCACCGTGACCGGCACAGCATGTGCTTGGCGCAGGAAGCCGAATGGCTCCGGAATCTGCTTGACGCCAAGTCCACCGTGATCTTCCGGCGACAAGGGCTGGGGCTGCTGATAAAAGAGGACTTGGCCTGTAAGCGGCGTCTGGCCACCTGATTGTGGTGTGGTGTTCACGTGTGAGCTCCTGAATTGTTGCGCGGAGCGTTACCGGAAATAGGGGCTGGCCACAACACCCGAACCGGCTTGAACTACAGTAAAGACAAGGTGAAAAAGACGTTATGTTTATCCAGCGGCTGATCCTATCCAATCCCCGCTTGCAAGCCGGGCTGTTGGGCCTGTCGCTGGCCCTTGTGTTGGCAGGCTGTTCGGCGCCCGTCGACGATGCCGGAACACCCCGCCGGATCGCCCGGCAGGTGGACCAGTTGATGACCACGCTGGCGCAGACCGAACTGGCCCGAGACCCGGAAATGGCAACGCGGCTGGGTCTGACTGAAAAGACCGTGGGGTACGAATTCAATCGCTATCTGACTGACAGGTCGCAAGCGACCTATGAGCGGGTACGTGTCTCGCGGTTGGAAATGCTGCAGGCGCTGGCCGAGGCGCCCCAACCAGCGCCCGGCAGCGCGCAGGCGCGCCACCTGGAGACACTCATAAAGGCCTACGAAACCGCCGAAAGCCTGTTCGTGACCGGGCATGGGCAGACCGGACTGGGGGTGGCCTATCCCTATGTGGCTGACCAGATGCGCGGGGCGTATATTGACGTTCCGGACCTGATGACGCGCTCGCATCCAGTTCGGACAGCACAGGACGCGCGCAATTATGTCTCCCGTCTTGGCGCCCTGCCCGACGCGATCGATGACGAACGCCGCCGCCTGAACGCTGACGCGGCAGCCGGCGTCATTCCACCAGACTTCATCCTGCGGCGCATGGCCGTGCTGGCGACCGAGTTGGGCGCCGGCCCGGCTGAGGAGCATATACTGGTGGTCACGCTGGACAGCCTGCTGGGCGGCCCGGAAGACCTGACGGAGGAAGAACGGACAAAACTCGCAGCGCGGGCCCGGCAACTGGTCGAGACCGGTATCCTTCCCGCCTATGCCCGCTTCGCCGACGACCTGATCGCACTGGCGGCCAGAGCGCCTTCCGAGCCAGGCGTATGGCAATTGCCAGGTGGTAACGCCTATTACGATGCGGCGCTGGCCGCATTTACATATGATGATGTGAACGCGATTGAACTTCACGCGCTTGGCCAGCGCGAAGTCGTTGCCCTGACTGACGAGCTGAATGCAGCGCTGACGGAGGCCGGCTTTGTCGAAGGCACGGTCACCGAGCGCTTGCAGGCGCTGGCGGCCATGCCTGAGCAGGTTTACGAGGACAGCGAAGAGGGCCGCGCCGCCCTGCTGGAACGCTTGCGCCAACTGGAAACCAAGGCGGAAGCGGACCTTGTCGGCGAAATTCCGACTTTGCCGAAGACACGCGTCGCGATCCGCGCCGTGCCGGATTTCCTCGAAGGCGCATCACCGGCCGCATTCTACAGCGCCGCGCCTGCCAATGGAACGGCGCCGGGCCTGTTCGAGATCAACCTGTCCAATATGGCTGACTGGCCCGACTTCACGCTGGCCACGCTGGTCTATCATGAGACAGTACCGGGCCATCACCTGGAGAGCGCTGTTGCGGCCGAGCGGGCCAACCTGCCGCTGGCAAGGCAGATGATCTGGAATGTCGCCTATGGCGAAGGCTGGGGCGTCTATGCCGAAACCCTGGCCGATGACATGGGTTTGTATGATGATGATCCACTGGGACGGATCGGTTATTTGCAATCGATGCTGTTCCGCGCCGCGCGGCTGGTCAGCGATACCGGCATGCACCGCATGCGGTGGACTCGTCAGCAGGCAATCGATTACCTGACCCGCGTCACCGGCCAGCCCGAAGCGGCCATGGCGCAGGAAGTTGACCGCTACTCGGTATGGCCCGGACAGGCAGCAGCCTATTGGGTCGGGCGCCAGCGCATCCTTGATCTGCGTGAACGAGCCGAGCGCGTTCTCGGTCCAAAATTCGACCGGGCCGCCTTCCATGAGATCATCCTGACCGGCGGACCGCGACCACTCGATATTCTCGAGAAGGATGTCGAGGAATGGTATGGCGCGCAGGTCGACCGGTCGGAATAATCGGAAAATCTCCAAACAATCCGAAGTCTGCCCTATTCCCGCCACCTCCTCTGCGCCATTCTAGCGGTAAGGACGCATTATGGAGGGACGACCATGAGACTTCGCGGATTGATATTGGCCGGTGTGGCGGCAACAGCGCTATTGGCAGGATGCACAACAGACAGTGGCGCAACGGACGACACTGTCGCTGACGCAAAGCAGGCATCGCCGCACGCGCCACCGCCCCCGCCACCTCCGCCGGTCGCCATGGAGAACGCCGCCGTCATGGGGCAGATGAAGGGCGGCATGTCCCGCTCCATGCCCGCGCCGCTGATCATGACCCAACCCGAACCGGAATTTCGCGACCAGTACGAGGATGTCGAAGCCAATCCCGTGAAGCTGACCAGCGACGAACCGGTCTCCACTTTCTCGATTGATGTCGATACGGCGTCTTACGCCAATGTTCGCCGATTCCTGAAGGGCGGCAGCCTGCCGCCGAAGGACGCTGTCCGGATCGAGGAACTGATCAACTATTTCGATTATGACTATCCCCAGCCCAAGGCGGGCAGCGACCCATTCGCGACGCAAGTGACCGTGATGCCGTCACCCTTCAATGCCGGGCGTGACCTGATCCAGATTGGCATTCAGGGACGCGACATTGACCGCGACGCCAGACCGCCCATCAACCTGACACTGCTGGTGGACGTGTCAGGATCGATGCATTCGGAAGACAAGCTGCCGCTGGCTAAGCAAGCCATCAAGCTGATGCTGGAAGAGATGGACCCGGCCGATACGGTGGCGATCGTGGTTTATGCAGGCGCAGCTGGCGAAGTGCTGGCGCCAACGCCAGTGAGCGACAAGCGCAAGATCGTGGCGGCGCTGGAAGACCTGCGCGCGGGCGGTTCGACGGCAGGTGGCGAAGGCCTGCGGCTTGCCTATTCCCTGGCCGAGCAGGGCCTGAAGGATGATGCGGTCAACCGCGTCATGCTGCTGACTGACGGCGATTTCAATGTTGGCATTTCCGACCCTGAACAACTGGAAGACTTCGTGTCCCGCAAACGCGAGACCGGCATTTACCTGTCTGTGATTGGGTTCGGGCGCGGCAATTACAATGACGCGATGATGCAGAAGATTGCCCAGACCGGAAACGGCACTGCGGCCTATATCGATACGCTGAGCGAGGCACGCAAAGTGTTGGCCGATGACCTGTCGGGCAATATTTTCCCGATTGCGGACGATGTGAAAATCCAGGTCGAGTTCAATCCGGAACGCATCAGCGAGTACCGCCTGATCGGCTATGAGACACGGATGCTCGAGCGGGCCGATTTCAACAATGACAAGGTTGATGCCGGCGACATAGGCGCGGGCACGAGCGTAACCGCAATCTATGAAGTGACGCCGACGGGTTCGGACGCAGCGCAAATCGATCCGCTGCGTTATGGCGAGGCAGCGGCCGCCGGCAGCGCGACCGGCGAATATGCGTTCGTGAAGCTGCGCTACAAGGCACCGGGTGCGGATACGTCCAAGCTGCTGACTTATGCCGTGACCGAGAAGAATCGCGTTGCCAGCGTGAACAAGGCCCCCGAATGGGCGCGCTTTGCCACAGCCGTCGCAGGCTTCGGCGAAATGCTGAAAGGTGGAGAAGCCCTTGGCACCGGGTTCGGCTGGGAGGCAATCCGGACACTGGGGTCTCGCGCCAAGGGCAAGGATGAGTTCGGCTATCGCGCCGAGTTTATCGAGCTGACCCGGCTGGCCGAGACAGCTGATGCGCAGGCCGCACTGAACCGGCCAGCGCCGGAAGAATAGCGGTTAAGCGGCGATCTTGCGTGAATGATCGGTGAAGCAGACGGTGCTGAAGCCTTCTTCAATGTCGTTCACCATCAGTTTGCGCGCCGCGCCATCAAATTCGTGGGCGAGGAAGACGGCGTTCGCGCCATAACGCTCAGCTTCGGCCAGAGCCCAGATGGGCTGGAGATCGTGCGGACGGCCCGTCAATTCGATCACCCGGATGAGGCGCCATCCATAAGCGTCCGGTGCGGCAAAAATAACCACGCCCGGGCAGCGTGCCCATGGGCCATCCGGCGCCATACGATTAAATTCCCAAGCCTTGCCAGACCGTCCCCGAAAGCTCACTGCAATACCCATGTTCCTGCTCCGTTCTCTGTTCCTGTTCCTAATATGTTCCAAAAGAACGTGCAAGAATTTTTTAGTTAACAGCAGGTTAACCAGTTGGTCTGAATTGGTCGGATCTATTTAACGACCGTGAAACGGCGGGTATCGAACACGCGCAGGACCTGTTTAAGCTCGCGGCCCCGGCGGAGAATCTGACCGGCCGAACCGTACACGGCATACTGACCCTGGCGGTTGGCGAGTGCCGGTTCCTTCTCAATGCGCCAGGTCGGATTTTCCGCATGGCGCCGGAAAATGGCAAAGATGGCGACGTCCTTTTCCATGCCGATGGCATAGTCACGCGCCTCGCCCGCACTCACGAGCCGACCATAGATGTCGAGGATCGGCTGCATCTCGGCTTTTTGGAAAGCCACCTTGGGATCAGGCGCGACCTTGCGCGAAAATGTGTCGCTCATGTCATCCTTTTTCGTTCGCTTGGCAGGCGAGCGGGCAATTCTGCGTTCGCCTAACGACATTGTAATTCAAATGGGGCGTAAAAGCCGTATTTCGGCCTTGCGTGTGCCACCGGCGCTCGCCATCTTCTAATTGTCGGGCGGAGGTGTATACCAAGCACCCCGGACCCATCAGCCCCCCCAGCCCCCCGGGGCGCTTGATCAACTTTCGCCCGACACCTTCCCCTCTCAATTCAGCCCTCCTGTCCGCGTTCGGACGGCTTTGTGTCTGGCCGGATCGCCTTCAAAGCGTCTAGCAGCGGAGTCACCACTTTACCTGCGGTTCTTCCGAGGCCAGAGGCCTGCTGCAGGCGCCGGGCAATATAGGCGTCGAGATCAGCCGGATCAGGATTATCCAGCCAGTACATAACAATGCCGGGAATGACGGCCGCGAGCAGGCCGCGCTTTGAATAGCGGTTATAGTCGGTCGCCGTATCCCCCGCGGCGCTCCACACCATGTCGGCGACAGACCACGCTCGCTGGACAGCCGGCCCGGCACTCCATGGCAGGAAGCCGCGCGCGGCAGCCCGCCTGACCGCCTCGCGATTTGGCTCTAGGGCCGCCAGCCAGGCCAGCACGCCGCGCTTCACCTTGTCGGGCACGCGCAGGGCTGAAAGGTCTTCAGCGCCAAGAATCGCGCCTGCCTGGGCCTCTGCTGCGGCAAAAAAGGCTTCGATCAGGTCGATCACGCCGTTCGGGGCCGCCAGAGCCTGTTCACCATCGCTTAGCCCGGCCTCACGGGCGGAAAGGGCTGCGGCGGCATCGGTCCAGCCATCAAAGGTGACATGCGGTAAAAGGGCGTCCAGCCACTTGGAGCGCAAGACATTGGACGGTGTATGTGTCATAATAC
>TARA_R110000764_G_scaffold2221_2_pt1 | contig 11776 bp, 13 predicted proteins | sample TARA_R110000764 | Tara Oceans TARA_R110000764 (sample SAMEA4398111) | marine metagenome | biome: Polar Biome; feature: [SRF] surface water layer (ENVO:00010504); material: water (ENVO:00002006), including particulate matter (ENVO:01000060) such as... | depth 5 m | reverse complement strand
GGCACCATTACTGTTTGCCATTGTAGCAATCCTCTAAATTAATTGGATTAGCCGCGTTCGCGACCTCCAAAAGTTACACGACTTTGCCGATCGTTATGAATCGGCATTGAAGGATGTTGTTCCTTCATCAGGTCCTGGTCTACAGCTGTCATTTGTTCGCGGGTTCGGACCCCGTAATACTCGTTTCTTTCAAGAGCTGTCTGTTCAGGTATACGACACAACATTAAACCACCTTGCCCTATAATGCCTTCGTATCGACCATCGTCGATAACGCCGCACTCAAAGTGTGGATACTCATCTTTCCGGACAGGTTCCCATCCTTCTCGTAGTTTGGAGGTGACATTCATTTTGTCTTCCTCACCACGCATTGATAAGCGTATCCAACGATGCACAAACCCTTCAGGAGCGGGTGGTGCAGCTAGGTGACTGGGCGGTGCCCATGGTTTTCTGCGCGTTTCAGTTTCGCGTGTCTCGCTTGCGCGGGGTTTTTTGTCAGTCATCTTATCAATCCTTTACATACTTAGCGTATTCTTCAAGAGGTACGCCTAGCTTTTTTGCAATTGCAACTTGCGAATGCGATAACTTGACCGTCCTGCGCCCCTGTTTAGTACTGCGGGATGCGGAGGAATTTGCAGAAGCGACCTGACTTCCCCCACCCGTTTTTTTAGCCTTCGCACGGTCGTCCCCAAGCTTCTGAGGGAACTCACTTCGCATACGACTATCTATCTCAGTATAATACTCATCGGTCATCGGGTCAAACCCTTCGTTCTCGATGAGGTCCTGATGTATCGTAAACGCCGCTGTGGTAAGGATTTTATCGTTTCCAAACCACTCGTTTTTATCGGCCCAAGACTGCGCGCGAGGGTCTGGAACTCGTGCCGGCGCCTGTTGTTGGGGCTGCGTTTGCGGTTGTTGGGGCGTCGGAGATTGTGCTTTCTGCACCTGAACTCGTTCGTTATCTGCCCGTGCTTTAGCACTCGAGTAACGTTGCTTTTCAACAGCTAGTTTTGAAATTAGCTCTTGAGCCTCGAGCATCTTATCAGCGTCACCCATTTCATGAGCACTTTTATACATTTGCCTGGCGGAGGTCTCGTCCGACAGCAAACGATTACTGTACTCACTCAAGTAACCGGTGTCCAAGTTTTGAACCCTAGACTTGAGTTTTTTGTTTTCTTGGATCAACTCTTGGGAAAGACGGACAGCTTCTGACTTGTCGCGTTCTTCCTGGCGGTACTTTTCAGTCAGCTTCTTAATGCGACCTTGTACATTTTTACTGTAGGTCTCAAGCTCGTCGGGCTCTTCGACAACCTTTTTGACGGGCTCTTCAACAACAACAACTTCATTGCTGCTGTCGTCCCCTTCAACCTCAAGGATGATTTCTGTTTCTTCGGTATCAATATCGTCTGACATAACGTTCTCCCTAGACGTGTGTAACGTCATCTGGCTCTAAAATTGTTGCGATGACCTCATCGTCATTGATGATACGGACCTCCCCGCCATCAATCTTAAATCGCGAACCAGAGTATCGACCAATACATACCCATTGGCCTTCTTTGCACCACGGCGCTGCATCCGGACCAAACTTGTCTAGATCCTTATACGCTAGTGGGCCAAGCTTCATAACGTAAGCAACAACCGTCGCTACGTTTTCTCGTTCCCTAACCTCGTCAGGGATATACAAACCGCTCTTTGTTTTAGCCTTGCCCTTATACGGCATGACTAAAACCCGCCAACCGGTGGGTTGCGGGAGTCTTTCGAGTAGCGGTTTGTCTAAAAGTGAAGGGTCTAAAACCCTTTCTTGTGCATCTACATATGCGCTGTCCAAAGCTTCAGGAGCTGCTTTTGCGGACTCCTTTTCTTTGTTAACTTTCTGCGCAATGTGATCAGGAAGAAAAAGCGTCTTCGATGTCATCTACGTTTCCATTCAGCAGGGCCTTAATTTCGTCCTTGGCAAAAGCGAGACCCCGTATCTCTCCTACCGACATTTTGTACTGCTCAAAGTCCTTTACAGAACCGTGAGAAAGAGCGCTAGAGATATCCTCTTGGCGCTCTTCTATTTTCTTATACAGATGTTTTGCCAGATCGACAATATCCATTAGTAACACTTCCCACGCTTGGAGTTGTCGCGGACATCACCTTGGCGAACTTCTCCGCCGTCCATGTAACCTTGCTCGACCATGCCGCCGTTCATGTATGTCGGAGTTTTTGAGCGGCGTCTCGCTTCGTTATTACCGCGTTCAACAGCATCTGCGTTATCCCGCTCCGTCACATAAATCCCGTCAGGGCTGCGAGTGCTGCCCTCGGTCTCTTTCGGGGACATACCTTTATTGCTGGGTCTGCTTTTAGGGCGGAACGATCTTTTTGGTGCTGGCATAATATTTCTCCTAAACCATAAGCTCTATTTGCTGTTCGTTTGTATCGCGTTAAACAACTTTTTGACAACCTTGGCGTTCTCTTTTTGCCAAGACATGTTGGATCTTGAGTCAGTAGAAATTAACGAAGCGCCTTTTATTCCGACCATGGGAAGTTTGCTGCCCTCTTTAAACCTACCAACAGATTTTGTCATCAATACGTTGCCGTCACCATCGACCTTTAGATATTTTCGTACCGCAGACAACATCTTCTTATTGTTTTTTGCCCGTTCTGGCTGTTCTGTCATAATATTTCTCCTAAACCATAAGTTCAAAGTGAGGGCCGTCGATAAACGGACGACGATTCTGTGAGCGGCGCTCATCAATGTAACTGTTCATAGCATCTTCCATAGTGCCGTCAAACTGGGCAATGTTAGGGATGGTCCATGCCGCGCCCCAGCGAATTGGTACGTCAACCGCACGAGCACCCTCGGCCATAGCGTCCCCAAGCTCATCGTACAAATTCAACTCCCAAGATCCTCTCGAACCAATATAGGCCATTAAATCGACGGCATGTCCATCAAGGTGCTTGGACTTCATAGTCTGAGACGCGCCTTTTTCCACCAAGGCGCGTTGCTCTTCCAGAGTTCTCATACCGCAAATTACACCGAAATCAATCTTTGTAGCCGTTATGGCATGACGTACAACAGCCTCTAGGCGCTCATCTACACCGTTCAACCTATCAAGGCTGCGTTTTGATAGCTTATACATTACTTCTTACCTCCGAAAAATTTAGTTGCTGACCTCACGGCGAACGAACTCGCGACAATCACACCCAAAGTGTACTGATACCACTCAGGCATATTGGATAACGCATCAAAACCATCCGCCACAGCCGTTCTTCCCCACTCTCCAGTGAACGAGAGTATCAGAGGAATGCTAAACAAAATTACAAGATATTCGTCTTTCCAGGAATTTTGAGTACCAGAGGCCATGATCTTTTCCCAGTCCGCTTCCGAAGTAGCGGCGGATTTCATTATTGTAGCCTTGGCTTCTGCCTCTACGAGCTTGAGGTTGGCAGACGCAGCTTGTGCGCTTGCCTTACCTTTAAGCCATCCACCCGCTAATTCAGCTACCGGTCCTATCAGTGCTTGTAGCATTTTTCTTCGCCTCCATCGCATTGAAACCAAAATAACCAACCACTACGCCACTCGCAGCCACCACATACACAGCAGCTATGTCCGCTATTAAGCCAGCAGCAGTGTCTAAGCCCAGCGCAGAGGCCCCTACGATAGCGAAAGGGTACATCAACATACCAGAAGCGCAGGCAACTGTTAACCTGCGCTGTATGTCGCGCTTACTGTCGGCATCGACAATCTCTCTGTATCGATCTTCAAGTGCAAGCTTCTGCCATTCCTGTTTATCTATCTGGCCGTCCTTGTTCAGATCCGCTAATTCAAACTCAGTCATCTTTCAAACTCCTAGCATACGAGATCGCATGTTGTCTGTGCTCAGTTATTATAACCACTTTTCCGTCCTTGTCATAGACCACATATTTTCCCAACCTATTTCGGTATAACCTCAAAACAATACACCATCGTTGTGCTGTTAGTTATAAGCACCTTGGCCTTCTCAAGCGCCTCTTTGCATTCCGTTTCAGTAGGCAACTGCTCCAACTGATAATGCTCTAACTTGTTATTCGTGAACATAAACCAAACGGCAAACCACATGCTACCATTTCCCCTGATATTTACCCAAGTAATAAAAACCTGTGACAACTCCCGCAGCGGCGGTTAACAAAATCGCGGCGCCAACAACCCCATTAATTGCGTTGTCTAAGAATTCTTGCTTTTTGTACGCCTCTTCTTTTCGTATTTTTCGCATCTCGGCCTCAATACTGAGCACTTCCTCCCAGGCTGATGGCCCGTAAGTCCATGATATATGGTCTTTTATTTCCTTCCGCATGGATTCCATCTTCTTTTTCTGGGCGAAGATTTCTATCGCATTGGCAGAATTATCTGACATCATTTTGTAGAAGGGAGGGTTTTTACTTTTGTCTTCAGCATACTGAAAGTCAGAAAACGCTGACCCCCATTTACTGAGAGCCCCGCTCATCTCTTGGATGTCCTTGCCGGCGCTAATACCCTGCTTCAAAATATTAAACGCGGATGTGGCGAGGCCGACCGCCGTAATTGGATCGATCATTTTTGGCCCGCCTTTAGTACCCTACCGTTGTTGACCGGCATTTCTTTTTTCCATCGCATCCCGCTGCACGTCAATTCGCACACGGTTAGTCCTGTCTCGTACTTGCGCAATATCCTCTGTACTCTCGATACGGGCAGAGTCCGTAACGGCCTGTTGCTGCATACGCTGTTCTTGAACATCAATGCTTGCCGCATCACTAAGAGCTTTGCGTTGCAGATCTTTCTGCTTGATATCCAATTCTTGCATCCGAATTTGGACAAGAGGGTCCGACATAGGGTCCTGACCTTCGGGCTGCATTTTATCTACCATGTCTTTCATCAGCTTCATTTCTTGCAACGCAACCGCTTTCTCCAGTTCTTCTGGGTTTTGCATCTGTTGCTTAACTTCCATGATCTGTTGCTGGGCGATTTGTGGGTCAATAGATCCAGACTGAACCATTAACTCGACCTGTGAAATCAAACCTTGAATTTCCGTCGCTACCATCTCACGAGCCTTTAGAGAGATGTGCTCTTGGATGTGGCCCGTAAGAATACCCATAACATGAGGAGACATAGAAACGATTGGAAGTTTCATATACATCATATGGATATCAATGTGAGCGTCATGGTTTTGCGTATCAAATGCTTGAAGCAACTCTCCCGTTAACGCCCTAGCGTTTTCAATAAGCGGATCTATAGGCTGCGGTTTTGGAGGAGTCGGTAAAATCTCCTCGATGTTCTGCACCTCTAGCGCTTGATACATACGGCGGAAGGCCGCGTGTAAATTATGCACCTGGGGATTAGACTGAGCTAACTGCAACTGAGTCTGAGCTAAAGTGACCCGCTGGGCCATGGAGAATATGTTAGGGTCACTAACAGGAACGACATCTACACGCTCGTCAAAATCGCCGGCCATGACCATGCGATCACCACCCTGAACATCATACGGGTATTCTTGAGGTAGATTGTCCCGGAAGATGCGAGCCATAATACGAAACTCGTTCTTCTGCGCGTAGTGAAGGCGCTTATGTATCGCGGACATTACTTTGGTGCCGCGCTCTAAGATCGCCATAGTCGTGCCCACAGGGGCCTGCCCGTTGCCATCGGCAGTCTGTTGATCAGCCATGGAGATAAAGCGCCTACCGCCGTCCACAAGGGCCCCTAGAAGCTGTGAGAGCGTTCCAGAGGGCTCTTTGTACGGCAGTGGGATAATAGCGTCTCTGATGTTGCCGCCAGGTGCGTCAATGTCCCGCCATTCTCCAGGTTGTAAGGGTTCGTCGTCGTTACGAACCCTTACGCCCCGAGCCTTGAACCCAGCCGGGAGGTTAGCCAGGGTTCCGGCGTCGATCAACTGGCGAAGGATGCTTGTAGCAGCCCGGCCCAAACCACCAATCATGTGGATCAAACCAAAGCCGTAAAACCCTAAACCAGGCATAAACTTAAAGTGTACGAAGTATTGTTGTTTTTTCGCTAACGGAGCGTCCTCTTCCCAGTTGCGACGGATAGACAAGATTGCACCCGATCCCTCGTCGAGAGTAACGATGTACGGCAAAGCAATGCCCGTAGGCTCTCCCTCGGGGTCAATGTCTTCAAAGCCCTCTATGTCTAAGTCCACATGCATCTCAAGAAGCGTGTACACGTCGTCAGAGTACGATCTGGAAGTGCCTTGAAGCTCGTCTACTTTTGAATGGACGATGTTTTCGTTGTCGTCGCTCTTGGACAGCTCTATGTCCTGATATAGACCATTAACTTGAAGCTTTCGCACCTGGTTAGCATCCATGCGCAAAACGTGGGTCACTCGAGTCGCAGTATTTAAGTCTGAAGCCGCGTAAGACACGACAAGGTCTTCTGCAGGAATAAATTGAGAAACAGCCCGCTGCTTGGACTCGTCAAAGTAAACTTTCTTAAAGCACGACCCCGATAGCGGTAAATAAAACAACAATTGATCCATGTCGGGGTCGTACTCTTCCATGACTTCCATAATCTGGTAGTTCATGAAATCTTTGACCCGAGCCGCCTGCTCTTCTCTTTCAGGGTCCTGAAAGCCTAAAACCTGCGTTTTTACGGGCCCTCCAGACGGAAGCAGCTCTTTATACGCTTGAGCTTGGAACTGAGTTACGCTTTCCGCGATTAATGGGTGGGTTACACCAGAAGCACCCGCAAACGGTTGAGACCGCTCTTTGTACTTAATACCAAGCTGATCTAGCCCTTTTGTATACGATTCGGCCCACTCTGCGCGCGAATCGAGGTCCTCCTCATACGAAGCCCGCAACTCTGAAGAAATCTCCCCAAGGTAAGCATCGTCTAAGTATTCCGATATGTTAGCACCATGCTCAAGAGGCGCCATGTCCATGTCCTCGGGCAGGGAGCCATCTTGCATCTCTTCTATGAGCGCCCCGTCAGGAGTCTCGGTAACCTGGGCGCCGCCGTCAAAGTTCATCGGCTGCGGAACATCCACGCTTATTGCCGGTAGATCCTCTTGTGGACCCCCCTGCATGTTCCCAGAGGTCATAATTGGTGCCATAGCCATTAATAATACTCCCGTTTAGGACGGTACATGATTTCGTTGTCTTCGACTTCGCTAGCCAGAGAAATAAACCCTCCTTGGCGAAACCGCATAAGTGCTAGCGTCATGCTATCACAAAAGTCGTCATGATCACCATTAGGAAATGAAACCACCTCTTCGATGACCTCATCCGCAAACTTTTTGTCCGAAGGGGCCCAAACAACCCCCGCTTCGAACAACGGTGCAACCATGTGCATACGAGTTATCTTATCACTACCTTTGCCCGGTGAGAAGCCCAGAGCGGGAATCCCACGTAGTCTTAACTCGTCGATAAGAGGGGTGCCCGTCGCTTTTGCCTCAACGATTACCATGTCGGGGTCCCAATATTCATGCTCATCATAGGCCACCTCCTTGAGTTCAGGGAAGTTCCAACGCCCTCGACGCGCATCCATTAAAATAATGTTGTCCGGCCCACCCTCTTCCGGGGAAAACACTCCCCAAGTGGTGATCGCAGAGTAGTCAGCGCTTTCTTTCTTGGAAAACGCCGTGTCGTAAGCTTGAAGTACGTACTTTACCGGCGGAATCTTCTCTTCTTCCCAAGGTTTCCACCATTCTCGCTTAATAATTGCAGAATCGGAGCCCGTTGGCGTCTGTTGCCACTGCGCATTCCATTTTTGAACCGGAAGGGACGCCTTAATCGACAAAAGTGCGTCTTTATCCCAAAACTCGGGCCACAAAGGGTCGTCAGAAGGTAGAATTGCCGGAAACTCCACCACTTCCCACTGGTCCGACATGACATCACTACCCTGTTGGGCCAATAATCGCCCTGTCAAGTCTTTTTTGCCCCATCGGGTCATGACCAAAATGATTGTGCCACCTGGTTGAAGACGCTGACGGGGACCAGAAGTGTACCACTCGTAAGCGTGGTCGAAAGCGGTCTCGCTTAAAGCGTCCTGTTCCGAATGCGGGTCATCAATGATAAGTAAATCCGCTCCGCGACCTGTAATCGCCGCGCCAACTCCAGCAGCAAAGTACTCCGCGCCCGCTGTAGTGCTCCATTTACCCGCACCTTTATTGTCTTCTTTAAGGTTAGTGTTCGGAAAAATCTCTTTATACGCTGGATCATCAATCAAATCTCTTACTTTACGGCCAAACCGCACCGCCAACTCAGTGTTGTGCGTAGCCTGAATGATTTTTAACTTCGGATTGCGGCCCAAGAACCAAGCCGGCATTAGAAAACTGGCAAATTCAGACTTAGAATGGCGAGGGGGCATGTTAATGATTAAACGCTTTAACTCTCCCCGCGCAACACGCTCTAACTTTTCCGCAATAATCCGGTGATGCCGGCCTTCGATGAAGTTCTCATAAACGTGGTGCGCAAAGGGCATAAAGTAATCTTGCGCTTTATCCCGAAGATCAAGAGTCTTCTTAGCCTCGGTTAAGGCTAAGATCTCTTTTAACGCTTCTTCTGGTAGAGCTTGTAAACTCATGTAAGCTCTTCATCTAACAACTCAGTGTCATCTAACAAATACTCCGAGGCGCCCGTTGCTTGGATCGCCGCCAACCGAGCAAGCTGCTTCGGATCCGCGTTCGGCAATATGTACTCGTTGCCGTACCGCTTTCCACCCTGAACTGTTTTAGCTAAATAGCTGTTTGGATCATTGAACACCGGACCTTGAGGCGTTTTATCAACACCAGGCTCGGGGCGGTAGAACTCATAGTCTCCCGCTGTTCTAGATTGATACCTCGGCGCAATTTCTGGGCGTACACCGCCCACACTGGCTATGCCCGAAACGTACCCAGGAGCTGACTCGCCCAATAAGGGGTTTGGTGGATCAACTTCGGGATCAGGATCAACTTCGGGATCAGGATCAACTTCGGGATCAGGATCGAAGATGTCAATCGGGTCCGTCTCCACATTTATCGCTGTTTCCGTTGTGGCCGCTATGTTCGTCGGAACAGTCTTCGTCACCTCAGTTGTCGTCCCAATTAAATTCGAATTAGTCGAATCAACCGTAATGTTCGTCGTGCCGTTAGTGATCTGTGTAGTAGTACCCGTAGTCACAATATCTGTAGTGGTTTCCCCCGTAACGGCATTCTCGGTATTAACCGTCGTCGTCCCATCCGTGTTGACCAACGTAGTCACAGTAACGTCCCCGTGAGTTGAAACGTCTGTGCTGCCCACGCTTATCGTCTTTTTAGTTGACCCAACGCCCGTTCCACTATCGACACCAACCCCACCATTTTGAGAGTAAGTGGAAAGATCCGATGCCGCAACAACCTCCGACTCACCCGTAGCTTTGTTCGTCACGGTGTAGGTCCCGTTAAAAGACCCCTTAATAACCTGCCCGTTACGAACCCCGTCATTGGTGTTCGCAACTACAGAAAACGTAGCGTCGGTTGTGTTGGTTTGAGAAATCAAACTTTCAGCCGCAGTTTCAGATAAACTTACGCTCGAAGACCCAATTTCAGCCGCGTTACCAACACCGGTCCGGCTAAGATTGGTTAAAACATCGGTGAACCCTGCCGTAGTACCAACAGCACCACCAATTAACGCACCTTGCGTCGCAGCGCCGGCAACACCAGTGCCGTAGTTCAAACCAATGATATCAGCGCCCGCTCTGTTTATAAGACCTATGTTTGTGATTAACTGCTCGGCGCCTTCCGTCACACCTTCGCCTAAAGCACCCGTCGCTATTTTGCCCATAAACGTTTTTGTAGCGCCCGACAAAAGTGGGTTCTTCGTTAAAAGACCGGCAAGAACAGCGTCGCCTAAACCAGCCGCCGCAGCAACACCAGCAAGAGACGAGTGAAGAGTACTCTGCTTGATAATGTCTACCGCAAGAGTCGGGTCACCATTAGCAGCCTCTAAAGCAATCATATACTGTTGCGTTTTTTGCAAATCTCCAGAAGATGACATGGCCTCAATCATAGCATCAATGTCGTTCGCTGCAGCCCCCGCACCCTCGGAACCACCAAGAACCGCAGTTGCCAAAGGACCGGCCAGATAAAACGCCCCTACGTCAAGGGCAATGCCTGGTATCTCTGTTAAAGCGTTGAAGAAAATACCCGCAGCCGAAGCGTCGCCTTTAGTCTCAATAAAAGTACCAAGGTCCGAGAGCTTAAAATCTCCCGTAAACCCAGATTGATCCATCGCTTTTTGAGTGTCTAACGAGATCAGACCCTCTTTTTCCTCGCCCCAATTTTGTAAATCCGAAACAACAAACCCAAAGTAATCCTGAAGTAACCCGTTATCACCAGACTCTGTAAGAATCTTGGCTATCGCTTGAGCCGAAACTTGATCATCGGACAAACTGGAATCTTTAGACCGGATCTCTTCTTTGGCTTCGGAAATCGCCAACGTTTTTCCGTACGTGTCGGTTAAAGAAACTAAGCCCTGAATAACATCCGCCCCAGTTTGAGCCGCCCCACCCTTTAGAACGTTCATAACATCAGTGCCAAAAGTGGCGTCCTCTAAAGCCTGCTTCTGATCAGATTCAGACTTGTCGAGAATAGCCTTAGCAATACTGGGGTCAATTTGACCCTCGTTGTAACCAACAGCGTAGTAGTCACCGTCAATCTTTACACTTTCCGTAGGGCTGAAAAACAAATTATCTTGATTAGAGAAGTCCCCACCAAAATCATCCGCCGTGTCGGTGCTGTAAACAATCGGGTTTATTAGTTCTTCGGAAGCCGTGACCCCGGTGCTGGTAACAGTAACCTCCTTCTTGGGTTCCGGCTCGCCGCCGTACACACCCGGCGAATCATCAAAACCATCCACCATATTGCCGCCGCTACCGGCAACAGTATTAGAAACAGTGGTCCCCGTGCTGCTAGCAACATTATCGGTTAACTGAGGGTCCGTGCTATGGGTGTTAAAGAATAAACCAGTATTAGCATCAAAACCTAAACTGCCCCCAACATATGTACCATCCCCACGATCTGTCCAACCCGCGTCTACATAGCTCCGGGCTGCAGCGTCGCGCAGCGTCCTTTTTGTCGCGGCTTCGTCTTCTACGCCATCAACGTAAGTTACGCCATCTTCTATGCCCGTAAAATTTAAACCGCCGTCAGTGGTTAATTTGCTATCTTTACTGAAGTCAAACGCTAAATCCTCACGGTCACCGCCCGGAATTACTGAGAAGTCCGTTCCGCCGCCGCCATCTAGCTCGGTGTTGACGCTGGTATCAAGAGTGTTCAACGCGCCGTCAAGATTGTCATAGCCCGTGATGACGTCACCACTGGGGTCTAGGTAACTTGTAGTTATTTCCTCTGGCGTGTAGCCAGAGACAGCGGTGACCTTTGGCAAGTTAGCCTGCCAAACACCGTTAGCATCCACAAGGTATTTAGTGCCTGCATGTGTGCCGCTTGATAGCTCCCGCACCTCAAATCCAGTCTCTGGATCAATCTCTTTCCCTGCCGGAACTAATGAGAAGTCAGTCCCACCGCCGCCGTCTATTTCACTAAGATCAACGCCGTCGTCTATTTTTGCAGCCTCGATCATTTTGTTGCCGGCGTCTAACTCATCCTGAGTGGCGCCTTTATAAATCGACTCGCCGGGTTTCAACGTGCCCGAAGTAATCTTGATCGAATCATTTATCCCGATGTTGTTAATATCAAGGCCAGGATTGTCTAACTTGAGCTGTCCAATCGTAGTGTTGTTGTCTAATGCAAGCTGACCAATAGTGTCGCCACTAACAACACTATGAACAACCGGCTTGTCGTCATCATCAGAA
>TARA_R110000764_G_scaffold27310_2_pt1 | contig 11798 bp, 1 predicted proteins | sample TARA_R110000764 | Tara Oceans TARA_R110000764 (sample SAMEA4398111) | marine metagenome | biome: Polar Biome; feature: [SRF] surface water layer (ENVO:00010504); material: water (ENVO:00002006), including particulate matter (ENVO:01000060) such as... | depth 5 m | reverse complement strand
ACATCTAAACCTGCTACAGAACCAGCGTCTATACTTTTTATTCCATAAATTCTGTTCTGTATCATACTATACATTTTCTTAACATCGTTAGGTTCAAATGTATCAGGGTTATGTAACATTACATCTTTATCTTTATATGACTTATGCATCATAGCTTTTCTTGCTACTCCGTGAGTCTTAGGAACTAATCTATTATTCATAACTTCAGCCATAACTAATAATTGAGCTTCAATAGCTCTCTTAAGTTCAAAGTTTTTAGTTTGCATAAGATTCATTAATACAATTGTATGTAAATCTAAACTTTGCTTCTTAAGATCTAACTTACCTCTGAATGGAATAGGAATAGCAAACCTCTCTCTATTCGCAGCATCTGCAAAAGACTTTTGAGTGTCATAATCCTCATCCTTAAGTAATACCATAGATGATAAATAATCTTTACCAGCTCCCTTGAAGTCACCTTGTCTTATTCTTTCTGTAGTTTCTTTTTCTACGGCAGGTAGTTTAACAAACTTAGCTGCACCAGACTTGTGTATAAGGGAACTTTTTCCATCAGTACTAACGTTTCCTTCTTCAATCTTTTCTTTAAAGAATGTCAATTCATCCTTTTTTCTTTGATCAAGACCTGACCAAGAACTATTTCTGTGATCAACTGTCTTTAATCCACCGTGGTGGTTAGAAATTACACTTCCATCTGAAGGTAAAACTTTTGTTACTCCTCCTTCTCGAACAGTAATTGTATTTGCCTGCTTCCAGTAATACAATTCACTCATACCTATAGCTTGCTTTAAAGATATAGTAGTAGATTCTTTTTCTCCTTTAGGAACATAACTAACATGCTCACCCTGTACATCCATATTCTTTGATCCAGGTATATGTAATACTTTATCGTATCCATCATATTGGTAAGACTTGTCATTATTAACTACAACATCTTTATACTTCTCGTTATAATTATCAGGGTTATAAGCATTATCTTTAGCCTCTTTTTCGTAGTCTAAGAAATCTGCATTGTATTCACCTGCAAAATATACACCATCTTTACTAGAAGAATCATACATACCCTCATACTTAGTTGCAGTATTAGATGAATCAGACACATCATTGTTATAAGCTTTGTTTCTAACATCCATTTTACCAGCCTCGTCAGCACTATAGTCAGCAATTTTTTTCTCTTGACCATCTATAAGTGTAGATGCTACAGATATTTCATCTGAACCCATTTGTTTCTCAGAAATAAGCTTAAAAGCTGTAGCAGAAATGTCACCAATAGACTCTCTTGACCTTTTTCTATACTTTTCCAATGAAGCTGCTCTTAATTCAGGCATCATTTTCTCTAACTCCTGAGTAACATATACATTTTGATCCGTATCTGTACCACTAGGAAATAAATCTTTAAACTTCTTCGCTAATTCTTTCTTAGCTTTAACTACAGATTCAACGTCATTATCAGCCATCTTTTGAGCAAACCATTCTCTCTCTTCAGATAACAGTTTTGCTTCAAAATCTAACTTAGAAGCTCTAACTTTATTTATTTTTCTATTAAATTTATCTTTTAATATTTGGTTAATATCAGGGTTACTATCTAATTCAATTTGAATATCTTTTAATATATCAAATACAGCAGAAAATTCCTCAAGATCCATCATAGTTTGTGGAGTAAGAGGTGGCTCTTTTCTTGCTCTATCAGTATCTAGTCTACTGTTTAATGAGTTAATACTTTCTTCTGACCATTTAACAAACTTAATCATACCTCTAACCTTATCAGTTTTTTGATAAGCATCTAAAGCCTCGTTAAGCTCAATCATTTGTTGATACTTAGTAAGAGCTCCTTTTCCTTCTTTTCTATTCTTTTGCTTTCTAGTGAACTCTTCATTTCTCTGCTCTGTAGTACTAGGCTTGTATGCTCCAGTAGCGTTAATTACTCTAGTCTTAAGTTGTTCATACAATATATCTACAGTACCTAATTCTGGGTCTGCAGCTATAGCCTCATCTCTTTCTTCTTTTTCTACCTTTTGCTGTTGAGCCTCTTTAGATAAATTCTCTATAAGGTCTGCTTCAACTGTCTGAGTAAGTAGTTCTTTTGTCAAAGAATTAACTACATCCATCTCAATACCAAATGTTCTCTTTAAGAACTCAAAGAACCATTCTTTAAATGAATTAAATGCAGTAGCTTTTTTTGGATCAGAGAATATAACAGAACCCTCCATACCTATTGCTGTAGCAAGTATTTCTTTTTGCAGCATTTCTTCAGATAATTCTGGATATAAAGCTCTAACTTGTGCCTCAAGTTCTGTACCCTCTAAGCTTTTTAAAGCCTTCTGCAGCCTTTTATTTGCCAATCCACCTGGAAATGCATCAATGAATATATGAGCAAACTCATGTATCACTGTGTCCGAAAAAATGGCATCAGGATTGATTAGTATTACAGGCTTTCCTGCAGCTTTAGTTCTTGGGTCGGAAGCTGAAAGTACACGGGAAGTCTTAACATCACTGTCAAGTATAACCTCTACATTCATAAGCTTTTGCATGTGTTCTATCTTTTTGATAGTCATGTCCATGCTTTCTACAGTTCTTCCATCTGTATCAAAAACTCTCTGCTCTTGATCTTTATATTGATCAACTATAGAGCTGTCTTGAGACAGAACATTTATTAGTTCTGCCTCTGTATATTCCTTTCCTTTATATTCTAGTTTACAACTCATAATTAACAGTCTTTATTTTCTTTTATGTTATTATCTATTACAATCTGGTCTAAATTATTTTTGATTATATCTTTATTTGACAAAGATACGTCTTTTTGACTAAATAAATCACCAAATTCTAATTTAGTTTCAGTTTCATTCTTTACAGCAGTAGGTCTTGACTGAAATAAATTACGATACATGCTAAATATTTTTCCACTTACTGCAACCATATCATCATTCAATTGATTCTGAGGAATAGTAGACTGTCCGTATTTTTCACCCTTAGCATACTCTACAATAGCACCCTTGCTAGACTTGTGCCCTAACTTAGACACTCTTGCATACACTAGAGGCTGTTGTCCATTTTCAGCAAAAGTAGCATACACATCACCCTTGTCTACACCAGCATATTCATAAAGAAGTATTTCACCCTTCTTTGTTCTAGTTGTAATGTATTTTATTGGTTTAGATTCATCACCAAGGTCTTGAGCAAGCGTAAATGCCTGTTCCTGATTGTATTCTTTGTGATTATATACATCATCTTGTTTTAAAGAAATTCTTTTAACAACTTTAGGGTCATCAGCGTTATTTCTCATAGTTTGATCTACATAATTCTCATCATAATCAAATGCAAGTTCTCCTATCTCTCTTTTAGCCTTTACAATATCTCTTGGTAAATTTAAGTCTTGCAATATTTCGTGCGGGATGTGAGAAAAGAACTGACCTAAATTGTTAGCAAAACCTGAAGTTGCAAAAGCATATTTAACTAATTGAACAGAAAGCTCTTTAGTATCTTCATTTTCATACAGAGACAACCAGTCATTATATATCTTGTCTTGGTAATGCTTAGGCTTATTCTTTGAATCTATACTTATAAACTCATATCCATCTTTTGAAATATTAAATTGCAGTTCACTTAAGAAAAAGTTATTTGTATCATTAGTTTCTCTAGCTTGTTTTGCAGCAATTGGAAGATTTACAATTAAATCCTGAAATTCATTTTCTTTAGTTCCTTTTGCAGAAAAAGCTTCTGTTCCAGAAATAATATAAGAATAAAAAGATTTATCTAATACTCTAGCAAAATCTGGGTTTAATAAAAACTCTCCTTTTCCTGCTAAATCTGAAGCTGAATTAAAAGTTTTATCCATATCTTTAGTACCAGCCATAAATAAATTGCTATTGTTTAGTACGTCTCCAATCCAGTAAACACTATTGTCAGTATAAGCTCCTAAAGCTGTATCTTTAAACTTACTTGCAAATCCAACAAGACCCATTTTGTCTGCCATTACACTAGCTATTTTATTTTCAGCTATTAGTCTTTCCATTGAACTACCACCTGCTCCATTAACTGCAGGTTTAGATGCTTGAATTGATGAAGAAAGTTTTCTTGCCATATCATTCATTTGACTAAATGTTGACAATATTTTTGAGTCAAACTCCTTGTCTGACGCATAGCCTTCTGTTCTTGCTTCAAATATTTTACTCTCAAGTTCTGCTTCTGTAAATTCTGGACCTTCAGGAATGCCTATTGGCGATAAATCTTTATCTGCAATAAGCTTTTCCATAGGAGTAACTCTCCTACCATCGCTGTTTCTTAATGGTTCTGCAGTTTTACCTTCAGAATCTTTAGTTATCTTAACTAATTCTTTTAATATTGGCTGACCTAAGAATCTGTTGATCCATTTAATATCATAACCTGCTCTAACAAGCATAAGACCTACGCTAGAAGTTACACTATTGTGATTACCTCTAGAGATATAAGGATCTTTTGCTATATCTACATACGCATTAAGGAATGCAGATAATGTGTTAGATATACTTCCGTCTGTTACTTTATCAAATGTTGTGTATTTTTGACCTTTTGAATTTGTTCTAAAAGTACCTTGCCCTAAATACATTAGAAGACCTAAGTTTAAGCTTTGACCTGCAACATGATCAATTAATTGATTTGCTACTTGTCCTAATCCAGCTGCACCAGATGCATACTCAAATTTAGCTTTTGTTTGATGCATAGGTGAAAACAACTCAAGGTTACCTAATTCTTTTTTAGGAAACAAAAAGTTTATATCATCTTTTATTTGAGTACCATCAATAGATGTCATCATTGCATCATAAGTAAGAGGACTGCTTAATACAGACTTGTATAACGCAATCATTTCATTCTGCTTATATTCTATTGAAGACTCATTTTGTGTCTTTGTTATCTTTCCATCTACAATTTCAATGTTGTTCATCATTAAGAACATCTTATCAATATCAAAATCACTACCAGTCTTTCCAGGTATAGCATCATAAACTAACATACTGTCACCCATTCCTTCAGGAAGTATCCCTACTATCTCAAGATAGTCATTAGATGACATACCCTGGTTTGGAATACGATAACCCATAACTTCTAACACAGACGGATCTAATACTTCCATTATCTCTGCTCCTGTCATTTTAGTTATATCTAATTTTAGCTTCTTTAAAAGCTTAGCTGCATCAGTGTGAGGCATCATTACCTGTCCTGGCAATACAGTCTTACCATCTTCAGACATACGAGGAGGCTGTAAACCTTTGCCGTCATAATTATTAGATACTATTTTTATACCAGCATTTTGTTCAGAATTAACTGACTCTAACGCAAATGGTGATACTTGTATAAATGATCCACCATTAGTAGATATCTTTACAACTTCTTTATTCATCATTGCCATAAACAAAGACTGCACTTTACTTTTAATTTGTGGTATAGCATCAAAATCAGTTTCTTTTTCAAGAGCCTGTATGATGTTAGAGTTTCCTCCTGTAGATCTTAAATCTTCTATAAGAGCATCATACAATGCACCCATGTCTTGGATTTGACCATCTACTATATCAAATTTATTTGTTAACCTTTCTTTACCTAAGTTAGAAAGCTCAGTAACTTTTGCATGAAACTTTTTTAATAACTCTTTACCTTTAATTGGAGCTCCATCCATTACGTAGTCACCTTTCATTACCATTCCAGACAATATAGTTCTCTGTACTTGAGACCCTAAATTTGTTTCGTGTATTTTCTTTGTAGGTAATTGCTGTTGTAACTTCCACCCTCTATTGGATAGCTGTACAGCATTAAGTTTAAATTCAGATTTTAAGTTAGTAGTACCTGGCTCATTTATTCTAGTTGGCGCAACTGCACCTACTTTAACACCATCTATAGTAACAACTTCGTGTATCTCATCTTTAGCATTGCGAGCATAAGTAGTTTTTTTAGTTCTAGGGTCATAAGTAGTTTCACCAACCATTTTGTTATACAAAGCCTCCATAGGAGTACCTTTAACTAAATTAGGTAGTAATACTGCTTGAGAATACTTAAGGTATACAGGGCGTCCGTTATTTTGCATATCAAAATAAACACCTTTTAATGGTTGTGCTGATACTTTTAATTCTGCCTCTGACATTTTTCTTCCAGATTCCATAGCAGCAAATGCTGACTTGTGAACTGGACCCCATTGTCCTAATCTTTGCTTAATAAACTTCCATCTACGAGGAGTAATCCATGCTTGTGCATCAGTAGTGTTAACACCACCTCTGTCATCTTTGTCTACTTCGTAAGCGTCAGCAATAGATTTGTCAGTTAAAGAATCTTTTATCTTATCTATGTATCTTGAAGTAACCTCTACACCTTCTACAGTAGCTTGATTAAATATAAGGCTATCTGCATCAGTTATTCTTAAGTACTGACCATCTGTATATGTAGCTGGTATTCTTTTAATAAGGTCTACAGTGTTTTTGTAGTAAGCAGGATCTCCTGAAAACAACTTACCGTATTCTATAGTAGATATAAGCCCATTAACAAGGTAGTCTCCAGCAACTGCTATGCCTCCAGTATTGTTATACTCTGCGTCATAATATTTTTCTATAGCTTCATTCTTATTTGTAATTTTATTTAACTCATCTGCAGTCTCCTGAACTCTTTCTTGTAAAGTTTCTTTTATAGCTTCTCTTAACAAAACCATTTGTGCTTCAGAGATACCTTTTGCAGTAGTTAATGGAAGTCCATTTGAATCATACAGAGACTCTCTAAGAGCTTTAAAATTATCACTATTGCTATTAGCTGAAAACTCTGGAAAGAGCTGTGACTGTAACCCATTTACAGCGCCAGTGTGGTAATGAACCACTAATTCACTTTCAGGTAAACTGCTTAGTTCTCTTGCTACCTTTTTCATTCTATTATACTCATCAGTAAAGTACCCTGTGAATAAAGATATAGTGCTTTTAGGAATAAGAATTTCTCCTGTTTTTGGATTTTGCTGTATTTTAGTCTTCATCATTTCGAGTCCAGTAAATTCTGCTTTACGTCCCTTGTCAGCAGCAAGTAATGTTGGGAAATAAGACTTTCCTTTTATAGATTCTGCAAGCAACTTATTAAAACTATCATTAATAGCATCAACGTAATCAATATCTTTATTATCAGAACCATCATTAAGACCTCTACTCTTAAAAGTACTAGCAAGACCTTGTTCAAATGCTTCAATTCTTTCTAAGCTTTTCTTTCTTCTTTCAGCTTTATCAGTAATATTTGCTGCAGAAAGAAAAATTCTCCATCTAGAATTATCTGTATAGGAATCCTGCCCAAGCTCTTCTAAAAGAGTAGGTACAGTGAAGTCGTCAGCTTTAGATCTGATATCTTCTTTCCATTCGTTAATTTTGTTGCTTAGGTATGTTGGGTTGGCATAAGTATAGTAAGACTTACCGCCATTTGCGAGAATATTACTGTCTGCAATATCAGTACTTCCTACTGCAATAGTCTTTGCTAAATTTACAAAATCTTTTTGATTAGCAAGAGGGTTGTTAAATACACCATCTTTAGATATTACACTATTCTTTGGGTTTTTTAAGTCAGCTACAATTCTTTTTGTACTATCGAATAAACCTCTTATTAAGTTTCTCTTTTCTTCTTCCGTGCCATTCATCTCTAAATATAGATCAGTAACGCCAAGGTCTATGTTTTGAGATATACCATCTATTTCTGTAAAAACTCCTAGCTTAGTAACCATCTCTATAAAAGAAATCATTGCTGCATCATTAGCATCATTCTCTAGATCTGTATCTTTCTTTGCAGCTTTGTAGTCTGTGTCATATTGACTGTAAGCTTTTTTCCATTGCAATGATATTGCATCAAGCTCTTCTTTTTTCTCTGCAGTAATCTTACCTTCTTTAATGAAATCATTCTGAAATCTATTACCCCATCTGGCCACAATTTGTGACTCTCTAGAATTTGTAGAAGTTGCATTAATTACTTTATATTTTTTTCCATCAACTTCAGTTGCATAGAAATTAATTTTAGCTAGTGAGAATGCTTGAACAAATTCAGTTTTCTTATCAACAGAAAGTCCATCTAGAGTTTCTATAAAAGACTCCATCCAGTTAATTCCTTTTACTAGCTTAAGCCTTTCTTTCATTACATCAAATACATCAACAACTAATTCACCGTTACCATATCCAACTACGTCAGACAGTGCAGGCAATAAAGTTTTATATGCTTCATTAAGCTCTACAAAAGTAGATAAGCCTAAGTATGATCCTTCTAAAGCAATTCCATCTTCATCCACTTGCTCTATTTGAGAAAGCATTATCTTTACGTTAGTTGAAGCAGAGTTTAAAGGATTAACCTCGAAGCTGTCACCAATACCCAGGTTGTTACCTCTATCATCTTCACTTGTACCACCTTCTTCTGCTATAGTTCCTTCATATTCTCTTGAAGAATAATTACCAGTAATGTCTTCAACAAAGGTTATAACTTCTTTTACAAAGTCATCTTTGTATCTTAATACTGTATTAGCTCTATCTATACGAAAGTCTTTTACTTCCTGAATATCATTGCTGTCCTGAATATTTAACATGTATTCAGCAATAGTTTTATCTATAGAATCAGCCACCTCTTCAGGTGATCTTTTGGATGTGTTATTATTTTGATCTTTTAAAGATGCAAGATAATTTTTAGAAAGCGTTAGTATTATTTCTGAGTGATGCTGAGTAGGTATATCATTCATCTTCTTTCTATTGATGAAAAACTTTACATTCCCAGGCAACTCGAAGTAGTACTGATTAGTACCCTTTTTCTTGTGTAGCTGAGGCTCTAAGTTTAACATACGACCAGCTAGCTCTGAAGGTATTACACCTGTTTCACCAGCAGATTCCCAGTCACCAAATCTCTTTTTGAAATCTGTTCCAGAAATCTTCTCCATTGTAGCTCTTGCTCTTTCTTCACTGTTTAACGCTTTAGCTAATTTAACTTGCAATTCGGAGTCTTTCCCATTTGCTTTAATTTTAATAGCACATCCCATTCTTTTATGTATTTACATTTGTTATTATTATTCTTTACAATTTGTATCTATTGGTCCAGAATTTAAGTTATCAATATCAGTCTTGCTCTTTGTAACTTTCTTTACTTTAGATTTTTTAGATTTTCTTCTGCCAACATTCTTTACTTCTCTGGTAGTAGATGAATTCTTTGCATCTTTAATAAGATTTGCAACTGATTTTTTTGATTCTGGCAAAGATACAACATTCCCTTGTGTATTCCTAATTTCACTATCATTGACAGTGGGTGACTGCTCTGCCTCCTCAGTAGTTTGTTGTGTTGGTTGAGTATTAACTTTCTTTTGTCTCCAATCCGTAAAAGAATCCTTATTGTTACCCATTTTAGGTACATTAGGGTTAGTTACAGATGTTATATAATCTCTTAACTGTTGCCATTGAGGAAGCTCTAAAGCATAACCTTTCCTAGTAAGTGCTTCTACTACATCAGGAATAGTCATATTGCTTTTTGCTACCTGTTCAATATAAAGGTTTACTAATTTGTCTAAAGTATTTAGCTCTTCATCAGTAAGGTTTCTATTTTTCTCAAATTTGCCTTGATATAATTTAAATCCTGGGAACGAAGTACCATTAGTATTTCCTGGACCAACCATACCAAATTCTTTAGAGTCGAATTCAACCCCACGTGACTCTACTGTTGTAGTTTTTTGTGTTATAGCTTTGTATTCACTTACGTGAGCTATACCTTTGCTAGCAAAAAAGTCAACTTTAAATTGTTCTAATTCTGCAAGTTTCTTTGCAGGAACAGTTATGCCATTAAATGTTTTAACTACATACTTTTCGTTAACTAAGGTTTCGGTTAAAGAGTAATAGTTTTTGTTAGGATATTTCTCTTTAATAAGATCAGTCAACTCCATGTAATAAGAGTTCTTTTCAACTATACCTGGATCTTTTTGCACTCCACTTCTTTCCTCAGGATTAAGAGGTATTATCTTAGCTGTAACATTATCGTTACTACTTTCTTTTTCAGCAGTATATATAGGAGCTACATAAGCTTGAACTCTTCTACCTGCAGGCTTGCCATCTAGAGTGTAACTAAAATCATTTTGAAACAAAGGCCCTGTTATAGTAGAGTTTGTACTTACAATTTTATTATCTATAGCAAAATCCTTGTATCCAGGAAAATTGTTATATAAGTCTAAACTAAATTGTCTTCTCTTTACATTAGTAAGAAAATCTATTAGCTCATTACGAGACTCTTCACTTTCAGCTTGTCCTATTCCAATAGACTTTCCTTCAGATCCAAAATAAACTTTACCTTTTTCAGAATATAGTCTTGATTTGTATCCGCTAGTTCTATCAGAAACATAAGTAAACATGTTAATAATGTCAAGCAATGTTGGATCATCTTCTTTACCAACTTTTAATGCAGCCACTTCTGGCCCCATTACTTCTTCAATTGATAATCTTACATCATCAGGCAGTAACTCTAACGGAAGCCCATAAGATAACTCAGCCTTCTGACCCTCCTTTGTAACTGTTGCTCTTATAATTAAGTCAGCTAAAACTGTAGCTTGCTCAGGAGTGTTCTTACCTAAGTTTAACTTCATTGGAAAGTCTGTACCATCAGCTTTCTTTACCATCATAAATACTCCACCTCTATAAGGCATAGGAGTGCCATCAGTAGTATTGTCTCCAATAGTAATTCTTTGATCAAAACCTGCAACAAACTCTTTGTTCATATCAACAAGCTCACCCTCTTCATTTGTAACCATAAATACAACATCATCATTAGATGCTATCTGCTGTAAGTCTGATACAGAATACTCAGGAACCATTCCTGTTTTTGGATCACTTAAGTCCTGTACAATAGAGCCTCCACTAGTATGTGTAATAGTTGTCTTAGCTTCTTTTCCACTAAATAACAATTCTAATATAGCAGCTCTTTCTTTCTTTACCTCCTCAAATCTAGTGTTACCTTTGGTTAGGGTTGGTAGAAAAGTATGGACGCTAGAATTTACCCTAGCCTTAATAGGTAGGAAATTTACAAGCATTGGATTTATTACAGGGTTATCCTCCATAGCATAGTAGTTGCCAATAGCAGCAAGTATGTTTGGATCATTACCTGTGTAATCACCAAGATCTAATTCATAAGTTATTTCTTGTCCTATTTTAGATTCTCCATTTTCTGACCATGTTTTGTAGTTGTCAAGTCCTTCTGTACCAGATAGTTGATCTAACAATCCTACTGCACCTGAAGATTTAACTTTCTTTTTTACAATGTGATCATCTCTATCAGAATTCTGGCCATCTAAATCAGCCTCTTCATCAGCATAAGGGTCATCCAATACATTATTAATGTCACCAGTAACACCTTTATCAACTATAGCTGAAGGGTTGTCATTCTCTTTTTGATCAAGTTCTTTATTTAATCTTTCAACTTCACTAGCTTTATCTGCAGCAGCTTTGTCTACAGCAGCTTGATCAGTTAATACCTTTAACCTGTCATCAATATCTTTGTTAAGAGTTTCTTTTTGCTTAGGAGTAAAGTCACCATTAGCAACTTCTTCTTTAAGTTTAGCAGCACTATCCTCATCAATAAGTCTTTTTCTTATTACATGTACGAACTGCTTAGACTTAAGCTCTTGCTGGTAACTAGTTTTCTTTAGCTCTGCATTCTCATTCTGTCTAGAAACTATTCCGTCTTCAAGCATTGTGCTAGATACAGCATTGTCCAAGATGTTACCTTGAGCAGACTTATATCCAGTACCATACCTACTGTCAGCAGCTACCTCTTTAGGAGTTCTATTCTTTAACTCTTCCTTT
>TARA_R110000764_G_scaffold168146_2_pt1 | contig 11830 bp, 12 predicted proteins | sample TARA_R110000764 | Tara Oceans TARA_R110000764 (sample SAMEA4398111) | marine metagenome | biome: Polar Biome; feature: [SRF] surface water layer (ENVO:00010504); material: water (ENVO:00002006), including particulate matter (ENVO:01000060) such as... | depth 5 m | reverse complement strand
CGATAAAGCAGCGATTGTCTCGTCAACTCGGCGCGCATTCTACCCCATATTTTTGCTAAGGTCTAAATTTAATATCGTTATGAGTACTTGGCTGCTATAGTATTTTTCAAAAAAATGATTAGGCTTTATTTATGATCGAACTTTGGCATTGTCACAATACTCGTTCACTACGAGTTTTATGGGCTTTGGAAGAAATGCAGCTTGAATATAAGCTTCACTTATTATCCTTTCCACCACGGTTTTTAGACAAAGAATATTTAGAGACTAACCCGCTAGGCACCGTACCTTTTCTAAAAGATGGTGATACTACACTGACAGAATCAAGTGCAATGTTGTTATACCTTGCAGAGCGTTATCAACAAACTGATTTTACCCTATCAGCTGCGCACCCCGAATACGGTTCTTATCTTAACTGGCTATTTAGCAGTGATGCTACCCTGACATTTCCACAAACATTAGTTTTGCGTTATAGCCAATTTGAACAACCTGAACGTCAACAGCCACAGGTGGTGAAAGATTATGCCATTTGGTATTTAGCGCGGTTAAAACGGTTAAACGCTCATTTAGAAAATAATGATTTTTTGGTAGATAATAAATTTACCGTGGCCGATATCAGTGTAGGCTATGCACTTTATTTAGGGGAGTTACTCGGGCTTGCCACGCAATATCAGCCTCAAACACAAGCTTACCTACAAAGACTTAAAAGTAGAGCAAGCTTTATTGCAATAAAAAATACAGGTGAAGAGATTAGTCATTATACAATAAAGCCGGTAGTTCTAGCGTAAACTCTACTCTTCACTCTTCATCGCAAGGGCATACTCATAAAGGGCGTTTTTCTTCACACCATGAATTTCCGCTGCTATTGCACAAGCCCTTTTAGGTTTCATTTCTGTTAATAATAACTTCAACGTTGCGACAACATGGGCAGGTATATCAGTTGGATCGATCTTTTTACCTTCAATTATCAGTACCATTTCACCTTTTAGCTGATTAGGATCGCTTTGCAAAAACGTTAATAAATTATCAGCGGTGTCTGAATGAATAGTTTCAAATGTTTTAGTTAATTCTCGCGCCATAACAACATAACGTTCACCGCCAAGCGTTTTTACTATATCTTCAACCGTATCAATAGCACGGCGTGGGGCATCATAAAAAACCATGGTTCGAGTTTCATTAGCTAATGCATTCAATGTTGATTGTCGTGCACCTGTTTTTGACGGTAAAAAACCTTCAAAAGTAAATCTGTCAGTTGGTAAGCCTGCAACAGAAAGCGCCGCTATAGCCGCACAAGCGCCGGGAATAGGTGAAACACTTAACCCTTGTTGGCGACAATGACGCACTAAATGAAAGCCCGGGTCACTAATCAAAGGTGTACCAGCATCTGACACAAGTGCTACGCTTTTACCTTCTTTTAATAGTGCCGCAATTTGTTCTTGGCGCTGACGCTCGTTATGATCATGCATCGACATGGTTTTATTTTTAATCGCAAATGCCGATAACAAACGTTGAGTATGCCGAGTGTCTTCACAGGCAATAATATCGACCTGTTCGAGTATATCTTTCGCCCGTTGACTAAGATCACCTAAGTTACCTATAGGTGTAGCAACAATATATAAGGTGCTGGGCAAAATTTGAGAATCCGACATAATAAAATACTTGTGTTGAGACTGAAGAGGATGAAGTTTATTATAAAGCACTATTAAAAAGTATGGATTTATTAACTTTGACACTTACTAAATGGTTTTCGTCTTATAAAAGTGGCTTTTGTGCATTTGCTGCAGTGGTTATTTTAGCCAGTTGCTCAACAACTAAACAAAGTAAACCAACCACATCAGCGAATAAACAAGCTGATGTGTTAAAAACGTCTGAAACAAATTTAACCGCAGAGCAATTAGTTGCTCAAGCATCATCACAGGTGGCTTCAAACCAGCAGGCGGAATCGGTGATCTCGTTATTAAGCGCGAGTGAACTCTATTTATCTCAAGAAAACCCACATAAAGCACTTTGGTTGGCTAAACAACTTGAAGTATTAGCGTCATCTCCAGCCCAGCAATATCAACTTGCTATTATTGAAGCTAAAAGTTACGCAATCTTATCAAAAATACCACAAGCTTATTTAGCATTGGAAAGCGCCGAATACATTAGAGATTCAGCGCAACTTGTTTATCGTGTTGATTATTTTCAAACATTAGCCGATGTGCAAACACAAAGAGATTTGCCCATTGCCGCACTCGATGCAAGCTTAAGAGCATTTGCTGCTAACACCCAAGCCACAGACAACGACATTAACGTAATTTGGCAGAAATTTTGCCTATTATCGCCTTGGCAGCTTCAACAGTTAGAAAAGATGTCTGCACCCAATATTAAAGGTTGGAGTAAATTAATCACTTTTGCTAATAAGTTTGGTTATGATGATGCTAGGTTGCAGCGATATTTAAGCCAATGGCAACGAGAATTTAGCACCCATCCTGCCCAATATATAGTGGCGAACTTGAGTCAACAGATACCAACCACGACCAATGTGATAGAAAACATAGCAGTTATTATTCCACTTTCAGGTAAACAAGAGCTTGCAGGAAAAGTAGCGCAACAAGGTATACTCGCGGCTTATAATATTGAAAGCGGTAAAACCTTACACTTTATCGACTCAACAACCTTAGATATGAGTACACTAAATGCCAAGCTACTCGAACTTAATATTGATTACGTTATTGGCCCGCTACTCAAGCAAAATGTAAACAGCTACTTAGCACAAACTGAAATAACATTACCGACGCTTTTACTTAACTTACCTGCAACAGCAACTTTATTGCCACATCAAGTTGCGCTTTCAATGCGCCCTGAAGAAGAAGCAACACAAGCAGCAACAACATTGAGCCGCCAGCAGTATCAGTACCCATTGATATTAAGTCATCAAGACAGCTCTAGCAGACGAATAGCACAGACATTTAGCCAACAATGGCAACATATAACCGGCAAAGCTCCTGAGACAGTATTTTTTAATAGCGATGCTAAAATGCAAAACCAACTTAAAGCCAGCTTAGGAGTTGACCTCAGCCAGCAACGTACAAAAGAGTTGAACCGACACATAAAGTACACAATTAAAAGTGAATTACGTAATCGTCGCGATATTGATATGATATATGTGGTCGGCTTACCGTTAGAAACCAAGTTATTAAAGCCTTATATTGACGTTAACATTAGTCCGTTTGCCGAAATTATTCCGGTATTTGCAAGCTCACGTAGTCATAGCACTAAAATAGATAAAAGTGATAATCGAGATCTGTCTGGCTTAATATTTACTGAAATGCCTTGGCAATTGCGCAGTAAACAACAAAATAAAGCCTTAGCAGCCCAGGCTAAGAAGCTTTGGCCAAATCGTAGTGACAGCTTACAAACTATATTTGCTATGGGTTTTGACAGTTTAGCGCTAATAGATAAAATTTCTGCCATGCAAAACAAAACTTATGTGCGGCATTATGGTCAAACCGGAATATTACAATTAGGAAAAGATAATATTTTAACCCGTAGCTTAATTTGGGGTAAATATAGTCGCAGCAAGGTACAAGAATTTGCTATGGACTAACAAAGCTAACACAGTGACCACAGGAAAAAATAGTGAGCAATTAGCCGCTCACTATTTAGCTCAACAAGGTCTATTATTAAAGACATGCAATTTTCAAAATCGCCGTGGTGAAATTGATTTAATCATGATTGAAAATGATGTTTTCGTGTTTGTGGAAGTAAAATACCGTAAAAATTCACACTTTGGTGGTGCTATTGCTGCTGTTTCCATTAAAAAACAGCAAAAAATTAAGCAATGTGCGGCATTTTATCTGCAACAAGCCGGATTAAATGAATATAATACCCCTTGCCGATTCGATGTTATCGCGATGCAAGGCAATATAAATAACCCAGATATTACTTGGCTTAAGAATGCCTTTTAATCAATGCCTTTTAAGAACTGAAATAACGGAGCTAAGTCCATCATGTTAGAACGGATAAAAAGTAATTTTACTGAAAGCATACAAACAAAAATTGCCGCCAGCGAATTATTGGCAGGGCCAATTGAACAAGCTGGAATGACGATGGTACAAAGTCTATTAGCCGGTAATAAAATATTAGCCTGTGGCAATGGTGGCTCAGCCGGTGATGCTCAACACTTTTCTGCAGAGCTACTTAACAGATATGAAACCGAACGTCCGCCGTTACCTGCAATTGCTTTAACGACTGACAGTTCAACCATTACTTCTATTGGTAATGATTACCACTTTGATGAAATTTTCTCTAAGCAAGTACGCGCATTAGGTAATAATGGCGATGTTTTACTTGCCATTTCTACTAGCGGTAACTCTCGTAACGTTATTAAAGCCATTGAAACGGCAGTTTCCCGTGATATGCCTATTATTGCTTTAACTGGTGGCGACGGCGGTGATATTGCTGGCCTTCTAGGTGAAAACGATGTTGAAATTCGCGTACCATCAAGCCGTACAGCTCGAATTCAAGAAGTCCACTTAGTCGTTATTCATTGCTTATGTGACATTATAGATACGACATTATTTCCGCAAACTGAGGGCTAGTATGTCAATGAAATCAATTATCAGCACAATTACAATTGCTGTCTTACTGCAAGGCTGTGTGGCTGCCGCTGTTGTTGGTGTTGTCGGCGGTGCGAGTGTTGCAACCGACAATCGTTCTTTGGGCAACCAAATAGATGACCAAAAGATTGAAATTGATGCTCAGGCGAAACTTAGAAAAAGCGATGCTTTAAGTGACAATACCAACCTACAAGTGATCAGTGTTAATGGTAGCGTATTAGTCATTGGTCAAGCACCTAACAGTTATTTACGTGATCAAGCAATTAAAGCGATAAATGAAGTTAATGGCGTTAAGCAACTTCACAACCAAATTCGCGTCAGCAACACGACATCTTTTACTACTAAAACAAATGATGTGTGGCTAACATCAAAAGTAAAAACTTCTTTATTTGGCACAGATAAACTCGATGCGACCAATATTAAAGTAGTCACTGAAAATGGCGAAGTTTTTTTAATGGGCTTGGTAACTAAAGAACAAGCGACTATTGCGGTAGAAATTGCACGAAATGTAAGTGGCGTTAATCGTGTATTTAAAATATTCGAATATGTTGAGGTAAAGTCAGCGGGTTAATCACTTAAAACGCTGACTTTTAAACTGACTTAAACACAAAAGCAAACCTATTGGTTTGCTTTTTACTTTGAGTTTGAGTTTGAGTTTGAGTGTTCAATTTAGTTACATCAATTAGAAAATACGCTGCCTTTTAAAATATCACTTAAAAATGACTGTTTGCTCACTGCTACTCATTAACTCATGTTTTAACCATTGCAATGCTTGTTGCCACTCGAGCTCTAAACCTGAAAAAATACAACAATTCCATTTGTCATATGCACGCGTTAAATTCAACTTTTCAACCATTGCCTTGCTTTTATCCGAGTAATAAACAAAAGCAATGGCTTTTAAACCTTCATAAGAACCGATGGATAATTGTGCTTCATAACTATAAGTATATTCATTAACCCTATTGATTAGCATGCCGAAACTTCCAAATAAATGTGCTTTAAAAAACACATCACACTCTTCAATCATTTCAAGTGATAACTCAATACCTTCATCAATAGTCACTTCAACAATATTTTCAGCGAGCAGTGTAAAGTAACCAAAGCTTAATCTATGTTTCATTATGCTCCTCTTAATTGCTTATTATTGTAACTGTTGTTGTAGCTTTCGCTAATTTGCCCTCTTATTTATTAATAGAGAAACTCTTTTTTACCATTTAACCATAATGCTTATACGAGTTAATTCCAGTAATAAATCAACAAAATTGAGTGCTAAAAGCTTAACATTTGAATTCACTATAAAACTAATTACCAAATAATTTTTCTAACCAAGATTTTTTCTTGTTTTTGGTCGGTGCTTCTTCACATGCCGTTTCATAAATTAATCCCGTGGTTACCGCTGGCAGCATTTGCGAGTTATCGCAATTTTGCGTAACGGGGCGCCCGCTTTTATTGTCAAAGCGCACTAAATCTATACTTTCAGGTACCTGAGTACGTCGACTCACTGCACCATTTTTATGCATAAATTCGGCAAATAATACTAAGGCTCCACTGCTACCGGTGAGTTTAGTTGGTTTGTTATCGTCTCGTCCTATCCACGTGGTGACTAAAAGGTTGTTGTCATAACCAACAAACCAGCTGTCTCGAAGATCATTGGTTGTGCCCGTTTTGCCAGATAAATTTATATCTTTTAATCGCCATGCCAGTGACCGAGCAGTACCTGACGTTGTAACTTTATTTAACGAAAAGTCGAGTAAATAAGCCGCTTGGGTCGAAATAATTTGTTGCTCTAACGCTTGAAATTGCCATAAGGTTTCACCGCTCCCACTAACAACACGTGTTATCGCGTGCGACTTTTCAGCCACACCTTTATTAGCAATAGGGATATAGAGTTGATTTATTTCAATGGGTGACATATTTAATGAGCCCAATAACATCGAAGGACGCGTAACAATATCATCCTGATAACCTAACAAATGAATAGCTTGAGCAACATTATCTAAGCCTAATTGCATACCTAAATTCACCGTAGGTACGTTCAGGCTAGATACTAAGGCTTCAATCAAGTGCACTTGGCCTCTATATTTACCATCGTAATTTTTAGGTCGCCAAGCTTGGCCGTCTTCACTTGACAGAGTTATGGCTTTATCTTCAATTAATGTCGCTAAATTAAAACGCTGATAACGCTCCAAAGCACCAAGAAATACGGCAGGCTTAATCAGCGAGCCAATAGGTCGCTTAGCGTGTAAGGCACGGTTAAAACCAGCATAACCGGCCTCCTTCCCACCGACTAAAGCACGAATCTCGCCTGATTTAAAATCAGAGACCACCATCGCCACTTGTAATTCAGCGGCCGACCCTTGCTCCAAAGCTGGTAATTTTTCATCAATGCTCGCTTGCAGGGCTAACTGTTGATTAATTGAAAAACCGGTAAATACTCGCACACCGGATTGCTGCTGGTATTGTGATAAATGTTGCGACAGTTCAGCTTTAACCAATTGCAGGTAAGCTGGAAATTTTTGTTGTTTTACACGACGTTTCTTTCGAATCGATAACGGCGACTCAACTGATTGCTCAAATTCAGGCTGCGAAATAATTTCTTGCTGATACATTAACCTTAAAACTAGATCTCGACGTTTAATGGTGCGTTCAGGAAAGCGCCAAGGGTCATAGTAACTTGGCCCTTTAACTTGACCAATAATCATCGCCATTTGTTCTGTATTAAGCGATTGAATTGACTTACCAAAGTAAAATTCTGCTGCTAGCCCAAAACCATAAATACCGTTGGCATAATGTTGACCTAGATATACCTCGTTTATGTACGCTTCTAACAATTGATCTTTGCTGTATCGGTACTCCAATATCAGCGCCATAATGGCTTCATTAGCTTTACGCCATAAGGTTTTATCGCGCGTTAAAAACATATTCTTAACTAATTGCTGCGTTAAGGTACTGCCACCTTGAACCGTTCGACCTGCCATTAAATTTTGATAAAGGGCACGTAAAATACCCAAAGGTGAAACACCATGATGAAAGTAAAACTCGCGGTCTTCAATTAATAACAAAGTATCTAATAGTTTTGTCGGCACCGCTTGTAAAGAAACTAGCACTCGATCTTCTTTGCTCTCTGGTAAAATTCTATCAAGTAAAAGCGGTTCTAACCGTAATTGAGTGACTTTTTCATCATTAATATACAAAGCCTTAACTTTGTCGTTAGCAATATCGAGGGTGACTTTATTTGCCGGCTCCACCCCCGCGCCAAAATCAAATGCACGACGATAAATAATCGCACGACTTTTTGATAAAGCAAATTCACCAGGACGATGAACATTCGTGACTTTTTTATACCTATTAGCAGTTAAAGCTTTCTGAAGGTTAGTAAGCATTAACTTGCTGCCAATTTTATATTTTTCTACAGCACCAAATACTTGAACGGGTACCTGCCAGCGTTGACCTTCAAACTTGTCACGAACTTTTCCGTCGAGATAAATACTGTAAAGAAACAGCACAAATACGCCTATAAGCGTTACTTTTAACAAAAACCAAAATGACCAACGTAATATTCTTTTTACCCGGTGACCCGTTATTTCTTCGCTCGCCTGTGAGGTTGTCGGTTGGTTAGCTTTTGATTTTTTACTGGCTGTTTGCGGCGCTTTTTTGACTGTCATACTTTATTCATACTTAATTTAAACTAACTCTTGGATATACGATTAATCGCTTATAATAATCTAGCTGAGACCATATCCCAACCGATAATTTTTAAAGTCACAAGTTAGGTCGTCACAGATAAAAATTAGCGATATAATTCAGCCATAAGTTTTCATCAATATTTATAGGTTAGTTATGTCTGCATTTAATATGCTGGTTGTACTGGGTTCAACAGCATCAGGGAAAACCAAATTGGCGGTTGAACTTGCTAGAATGTTAAATGGGGAAGTGATCTCAGCTGATTCAAGACAAGTTTATCGTGGTTTAGATATAGGCAGCGGTAAAGATCTCGATGAATATCAAGAAATTAAGCATCACCTTATTGATATTGTTGATCCCGGCTACGAATATAATATTTTTGATTTTCAACAAGATGTTATTAACGCCTATGAAAAAATCAGCAATAAAAATAAATTAACTATTATGGCCGGTGGCTCAGCGCTATATGTTGACTCAATATTAAAAGGCTATAGATTAATTGAGGTGCCCGAAAACAAAACACTAAGAGCAACTTTAGACAAGCTTAGCCATGAACAATTAACTGAGCAGTTATTACAACTGAAGCCCAATTTACATAACACCACAGATCTGATTGAACGTGAGAGATTAGTACGCGCCATAGAAATTGCGCTAGGTGAACAAGCAGCAAAAAACACAAAGAATGACTTCCCCGAATTTAAATCAATTATTTTTGCCATCAAATGGCCAAGAGAAGTTATTCGTGAGCGTATAACGCTAAGATTAAAGCAGCGCATGGAACAAGGTTTAATTGAAGAAGTAGAGCAACTGCATGCACAAGGCGTTAGTTGGGAGACCTTATACTTTTACGGTCTAGAGTATCGCTACATTGCCCAGCATTTACAGGGCCAATTAAGCAAAAATGACTGTTTTCAAAAACTAAACTCTGCAATTCATCAGTTTTCAAAGAAACAAGATACTTGGTTACGCCGATTAGAGCGAAATGGCGCTAAAATTCATTGGTTAGAGGGTGACAAAGATGTTCTTGCTCAAGCCATGTCTATTATCGCGAAAATCAATAATCCGTAATCATTGATCAGTGCTCAGTAATAAAACAAGAGCAACCGTTGAACAGTTGAACATTCTCGACTAATCGTTTGGCTTGTATGGTGAGTTATTAAGCTTGAAGGGTTAACCGAGCCGCATAGAGATAATGATTAGCTTAACTAACGTCGATCATAAATCGTGAACGGCGTCAGTTTGTTATGGGCAGATAAGTAACTTAAGCCGACTTAAGTTACTTTCAGTTCAGTTAAGTTAGCCACAACACTTTTTATATTTTTTGCCACTGCCACATACGCAAGGATCATTACGATTTGGTGTTTTTTCAAACCTTGTGGTGGTTGGTTTGTTGAGTATTGTGGTTAATTCCTGAATATTCTCATCAGCGGTGCTATCTACCGTAATCTCAGCAAATAATTCATTCTCTTTAACGATTTCTGCCACAGCTATTTTTTTTTCTTCACTTGTAACCACTAAGGTTAACGGATTTTTTTCTGTTCCTATTTTAACAGCACGCTTAGTGTTATAACCTGTTTTAACATGGTTTACTCTGGTGTGGATACGGCCTTTGTAATACAGATCGTGCATGATGAACTCCGCTAAATGAAATACTAAAATTTAAATACTGGGTTTGCGCGCGGCAGTATAACGTAAAATCTAAAATAGTCGACTGTTCAATGATAGAACTTAAGGCTTATGCCCTACTCATGAAGCGATATACACTTGATCAGCATATAATTTACCACTTAAAAAATGCTGTTTATTTTATCTAACCATGCGAAAATAATTTTTTTAATCCACAAAGCGAACACAATAATGAAAAAGTACATCACACCTCTTCTTATTTCTTTTTTATGTTTTACCGGATTCAGTCAAAGCTCAATAGCGGCAGAAGATTACACCATCAACACTGATAAAATATTAGTGACGGTTGTACTTAAGCATCAGCAAGATAAAAGCTTAACCGAGTTACAGAAAAAAATGGATGAAAATCGATTTTGGCAATCATTTCCACCCAAGGGCATGGAAATAGACTCATGGTATGTGATGATGGGTTTAGGGCAAGTCATTACCCTTAAAGTGGCACCTAAAGATTTACGTACACTTAACCTAGCGATTGAAAAGTCAGCATGGGGCATTTTTGACACTAATATTTACCCTACGTATGAATTTAAAGACATTGCACAATCAATCAAAGCCAAAAAAGCACTCACCGATAACCAGTAATATTGATTTTTACTATTAGTGAAGTAAGCAGCGTAGTGACTTTTTGATATCAGTATAATTGCACAAAGATATTAAAATGGCAGTCAAGGCTGCCATTTTAGTATCTATTAAGCATGTGGATTAACCATGTGCATTAACTTATAAAATTTTTAACTTTCTTCTGCGGGCCATATCGCTCAACAAGCCTACCCCACTTTATAGTAATGGCAATATCACAGATAAATAAGCTAACAACGTTGAATCTGCCGTAGCGACCCCATAAAAAATAGCATTAGCCTATTGCACATATCACTTTTAGTCGTGATAGTGTTCGTCTAATTAACTTCTGATATTAGTCCGCGTTCTTTATGTCTTATCTCACTAAAAATAAGTACACTTTTTATGGTGTTATCGCCATTCTATTGTGGAGCGCTGTAACGGCTTTAATTCGGGATTTATCCGAGTTATTTAGTCCTATTGGCGGCGCAGCTATGATGTACACCGTTAGTGCTATATTTTTAATGTTTGTTATGGGCATACCAAAAATAAAGGATTATCCAAAACAGTACTTAATTATTGGTGGCGGGTTATTTGTTACTTATGAAATATGTCTTGCCCTATCTTTAGGCCTGTCTAATAGTCGGCTTCAAGCGATGGAAATGTCTATTATCAATTACTTATGGCCTGCGCTCACTGTTCTTTTGAGTGTTGTTATCAGTGATAAAAAAATCAATATCTTAGTTTATCCCAGTATTTTATTAGCATTTACAGGTGTTGCTTGGTGTATTTCTGGCGATCAAGGTATCTCGATAAGCACTTTACTGAATAACATTTCAGACAACCCACTGACGTATTTAATGGCTTTTTCGGCAGCAATAATTTGGGCGATATACTGTGTAGTGACACAAAGCATCAGTAACGGGAAAAATGCGATTACACTTTTCTTTAGCGCGACCGCTGCAACGTTATGGGTTCAATATTTTTTCAGTAATGAACCAAGCTTACAATTTACCTTGCCCTCAATGTTAACCTTGTTACTTTCTGGCATCGTAATAGGGGCTGGTTATGCCTTGTGGAATCAAGCATTAATAGGTGCAGATATGATTTTATTAGGCACTTTATCTTACTTTACGCCGGTATTTTCTACGCTTTTTGCTTCGGTGTATTTATCTATTTCCCTAACGGGATCATTTTGGCAAGGTGTCGCACTGGTCACATTAGGTTCTCTCATTTGCTTTTTAGTTACTAGAGACAAAAAACATATTTAGCAGAGAATAAATATAAAAATGTTGGCTTAATAC
>TARA_R110000764_G_scaffold1239_2_pt1 | contig 11853 bp, 18 predicted proteins | sample TARA_R110000764 | Tara Oceans TARA_R110000764 (sample SAMEA4398111) | marine metagenome | biome: Polar Biome; feature: [SRF] surface water layer (ENVO:00010504); material: water (ENVO:00002006), including particulate matter (ENVO:01000060) such as... | depth 5 m | reverse complement strand
AAAATCTTCAACTTTTCTAAATCCAATACCGCAAGCATCATAGTCAGACCAGTCAGGTGTATTAAATGTTGCTTCAAATGCAGCTGTATGTGTACCAACTGTAAAGCCATTATTGTTTCCACCCATTGGGCCGCCCGCTAGAACCATTTCTACTCCTGTCGCTGCTGCTGATTCAGTATCCATTTGAATATCAAATCCTGCTTGAGTTGTAGCTGTATCAGTTGCTGGAACTGTTCCATCTAATTGTGGAGTTTTACCAACTGCTGTATAAGCACCAATAGAAATTGCTGTTGATGGATACATTTCATTATTTGGGCCAAAAAATAATAGTCCAAATTTATCTTCTGTTGCCATTACACCGTCACCTGAGTTACCTAAATTTGTAACAATAGGTGCTGCGCATGTAATGTAATTGTATTTAAAAATTGTTTCTGGTGTTTGTCTTGTTAAAGAACCACTTAGTGTAGTGTCACCTGTAACTGCTAGTGTTCCACCAACTGATGCGTTAGTGTCGTATGTTGAATTTGTAGTAATAGCGCCTGTAGTGCTATTTTTTGTAATTTTTTTGAAACCGTTCTCTGATCGAACCGATCCATTAAATGTGGTGTTAGCCATTGTTAATCCTTCGTAGTTAAATCATACTGTCGCTTCTACGATTGTCTGCTAGGGCAGTCAGTATAATTGGTTTAATCCTAGGGTTATAAGGGGCACTTTTTATGGTGCCCCTTTAAATATTCTAGCTTGGGTTAGATCCAAACACGCCACGCCAGTCAGAAAAACCAAAAGAATATCTTTCTCTTGCTTTGTAACGAACGTTGCCAGTTTCGAAATCACCTTCCATAGAAGTTTTAATAGGTGCTCTATTAAACATCTTCATACCGTTAGGTGAATCAGTTCTAATGAAGAAATTGTTAGTATCAGTAAATCTATGATTTACAATATATCCACCAGGTAACATACCCATTGAATTACTAGCATTAATATCATTATCAGCTGTGCCAACTCTACCAGGAGATTTTAACAATCTCTCTGCAACAAACACTAATTGTCTTGGAATATGCAAAGTTTTAGCTTGCAATGCTACTGGGATATCTCTATCGTCAGTAAATCCAGCAATTGCAATTAAAGCAGTTTCTAAAGAAGTTTCAGAAAGTTCTGCTTGAACCGCATATGTGTTAGATGCTGTAGTTCCACTTTGTAGTGGATGTGCAGTAGAACATAATACAACTCCGTCACCACCTAATTGAGTAGATGAAAACGCATTGTTGTATACATTTGCTGCTTTTGTTTGTTTTGCAGAAGCCATTGATCTAGCTAATGCTTTCGTTAATCTAGTTGACAATTTGTCATACAGATTGTCTTCCATAGCTTCCTCAGTAATTGAGAATGCCATAGCTACTGTTTCGTGTTGGTATCTAGAGATCCAACCTTCACCAGTATCTGCATAGTTAACGCCTTGACCTTCCATTTTTACAGAAGCTTCCCCAAAACCTGGGAATAAAACTTCTTCTTCGAAGGCTCTATTAGACGATTCCTCATCGAATAGTACTGCATGCTCATTTTCGTGTCTATTATATTCGACTCCGAATATTGCATGTAAGCCAGGTACCAATTCTTTAAGGAGCTGTGCTCTTGAAATAGCCATATTATATTATCCTTTCGTAATTAAATACCCGTAACGCCTGTAGCGCCGTTATTATGTTGATGTGAGTTGATTCTCACTAGTATGTTCATAGTAGTTCCAACACTTGTATAACTCAAATCAGTTTTCGCGCTACCTAAAAGTTGTAGTGGGAATGTATTTGTAGTTGTTGTTGTGCTAGAGTCTGCTACGAGACCACTTTTGTGAGTTATAGTTGAGCCTGTAGGCGATGCTACAATTTGTACTAGTTCTCCAACGTTAGCTGCTATCAAAGCGGATGACGCTTGATCTGCTTGAATCTTAAATAAAGTATTAGGGTCGTCATAGACATATGCTTTATATTGAGCTTTAGCAACTTGGCCGTTAGCGATTGAACGTACAAACTTTACATCTCCAGTAGTATTGTCCTGATATTCTGCTCCCCAGAAAACACCAACAACTGCTCCAGGTGATGCGCTACCCATATCAGTGACCAATAGGCCAGCTGAGTAAGTAACTAAATCACCTTCAAAGTATGCTGTAGGCGCAGTAGCAGCTATTCTATAGCCGTTACCATCAGTAAAATTGTTGGCTCTGATTGTTCCACCAGTAGCTTGTCTTACTGGTTCTAATCCGTATCCTGCCATAATTTTCTCCTTAGTGCAAGTTTAAAGTTAATCAGTTTGATAAAGCGTTGTCAGTTAGACTTACTTTTCAAACTTTGGTTTTTCGACTCGTCCACCTCTTGTTGTAGAAGAAGTAGATTCATCAGAGACTGGCATATTTGGATTTTGCTGCCGCATATATTCTGCGTTATAAGCATTGCCCATTTTTCTAGTCTGGTCTTCGTAGTAAGCTTTTTTCTGATCAACCAATTCTTTTGAATTTTTCATAAGAATCAGATCACCAGATCTAACTGTACCTGCGTGTTTGCCAGCAGACATTACGTCAGCATGATAGTCATCCCCAAGTTCATCAGGTGTAACTGGTTCATAGCCTTCGCGTAGTCTTTCGTGAACATTTGCATCATCTGTGTTATTCAATAATTCATGTCTAACCCAAACATATTCCATGTCCTCTTGTTTTTTGTCTTCAGGAACATCTAATTTTTTCATAGGTTCCCAGACTTTTTTTCGAGTTGTCGCAACTCTAGTTGTACGACTGGTTTGTGTTGCTTTTGTCATCTTAACCTCCCGCCTGTGTTTGGCGTACTTTTTGTCGCGCATATTCTTGTAGAGTAACTCCCAATCTGTTAGCCATTTCAACTTCCGTTTTAGTTAGCTTAACTTGGTTTTTACCCACGGTGGAGCGCGTGCCACCCATAACTGTTGGAATTTTTTTCACTGATTTATTCTTAAACTTCTCAGGAAATTCGTCCCTTATTCTCATATCCAGTTCGTTATAATATTCATCTGAACTAGTGTTAGGTGCAATACCTTCTTCTATAAGTTCTTTATGAATTACCATAGCTGCTTGAGTCATGATTCTATCTCTAGTAACAGATCCACCAAACCATTCATTTCTTTTTTGCCATGTTAGAGCTTTTCTATCTGGCGCTGAATTGCTGGTTTGTCTTGGTGTTTGTTTCTTAACTTCTTTTCTAGGAGAAGTTTCCGCTCTTGATTTATATTGTTCAGCGACTAGAGATTCTGCTTTGACTGATGCTAAAGCATCTTGTGCTTTTATTTCTGCATCAATATCACCAGATTCTTTTGACGTTCTTAAAGCGGATAAAGATTGTTTTTCCTGAGCTTTTAATCTATCTATATATTGATTAATCGCGTGTAATTCTGAATCTTGAGTACGAGATTGTAATTCTTCTCGTTCAGAAGACCAAGCTTGTTCTCTACTTGAGAGATCATTTAACTTAGCTTCTAATTCTTTTTTCTCTTTGACAAGACGTTTAATGCGTTTTTCTGCACGTTTGCCAAATACCTTTTTATCTTTAGATTCATCTTCTTCTTCAGATTTTTCCACTTCTTCGTCTTCTTCGTCATCAATTGACTCAGGTTCTTCTTCTATGGTTTCTTCGGATTCTACTGGAGCCTCGGTATTTTTAGGCTCTTCAGGTTTCTCTGTACCTTCAGATTCGTCGTTTGGAAGTTCTACAACTATCTCTTCTTCTAGTTGTTCTTCCGATTGTTTGTCTTCGTCTATCATTTAGATCTCCTTCGGTTGCGATCCGCGTTATACGCTTATGTATTATTGTATACTATATGTATACTTATTGCAAGTCTATTTATGTGTTATTTTGGTAGGATCGGGCACAATAGCCAAAACTTCGTCATCATTTATCATTGCATACTCTTCACCGTCATATTTGAATTTCAAACCAACATATTTGGCTGTAAGAACCCAATCTCCAGTATGACACCAATAACTTTGTTTATCATGATAACAATCATGACCCATATCTATAACTTGAGATACCACACAAGCATGTTTTGCTATTTCTTTGGTATCATCTGTTAGTATAATACCACCTTTGGTTTTTTCTAGAATTTCTCTAGATTTAATTAATATCCTAAATCCTGATGGTTTAGGTAATTCTTTCTTACTCATCTATACTCTCCTGTGTATATAGTTTTTTGTACTCATCTGAAACTCTAGCTTTCATATCTTCTAAAGTATGAGCAATGCCTAACATATATCTATATGAGGCAAAATCGTCTGCGCCAACTCCAGATATTTGGTCTTTGTTGGCAGAAATAGCTTCTCCTAAAGCTATTATTAATCTATCTTTAAATACACTTGCGTCCATCTTATCTCCTGTTTAAATAAAGGGGGCACTTTTTAATTATGAAATGTTTATTGTTTTGGGCTTTTTAGCCTCTGGCACAATTTTTTCTATTGTAATTGAAAGAAGACCGTTTTGAAGCGTGGCATTATTTACCACCAAATCGTCTGCAAGTGCAAACGTTCTCTTAAATGATCTTTGAGAAATTCCTTGGTGTACAATTTTTTTATCATCGTCATCTTTACCTTCTTTCTTAATAGATTTTATTGTTAAAGTATTATCCCCATACTTAACATCTATATCTTTCTTGCCAAAGCCTGCGACAGCTAAGTCAATAACATAGATGAAATCATCTACTTTTCTAATGTTGTATGGTGGGTAATTGGGGATAGCTGTATCTATTTCTAGAAGTCTATCCATTATAGTATCGAAACCAACCGTAAACGGTTTATATGGTTCCCAGTCTAATAGTGTCTTCATCATAAGTTAACCTTTCTTAAGCGTTAATGTTTTGATCCCATTTTGGCGATCAACTAAATTATATCATAGTTAGTCTTTGTTTTCAAGTAATTCGTAAAAATAATTATCATCATCTCCAGCCGTCCATTTACTTTCTGTTTCTACATTGTATTCAATCGTAGATACTTTAAAGTCTGGTTTTTCTAATTTAGATGGAGATAAAGACTTATCGTAAAATAAAACTCTGTTATTTGGTTGTGCTGCAAAATGTTTATTATCTAATAATAAAATATTAAATGATTTATGTTCTTCAGGTATTTCTGCATAACCTGTATTCAAGACATTTTTATCGGGGTGATAATTATCTATTGTAAATAAATATTCTCCTGAATACCATTTTTTAGATGGTGCTAAATATTTAGCTTTGCATCCAGAGATAGATGCTTTTTCAATTACAGTTAAACCGTAATCAAATGCATCCCATAATTCCAATTCTTCTAATTCAAGATTGAGAACAGTAGGCTCACTGACAAAAGCGCTGATAGGCAGCTTATCGTATAAAGCACCGTATGTCGGCAAATACGTTTCAAAGTAGAGCGCTCTACCCTGGATAGATTTACAGCTAACCCAAACACCTTCTACAAATTCTCCGTGACCTTTTTCGTGATCATATAAATATTGTTTTTTAACATATACTTTTGTTGGTGGTAAGTTTGCTACCAATAAAGACATTAAGCTTTGCCAGCATTCGCATTTCTTTTAAATGATCTGTTATCAGATTTATCTTTTACTATTAAATTGCTTTTAGAATTGTTCATAGGATTACCATCTTTATGATCTACATCTTTTCCTTTGACACCTTTTATCCCATTAGCTTTATTGCGTGAGGAGCGTTTCTTTATCTGCTCAGGCGTGCTATGATAATTATCATATTCTTTACGGTAGTTACGCATTACTTTTCTTATTGTTTGCAGCAAACTTACGAGCTGCTTCTACGGAGCCAAAACCCCATTTCTTCAGGGCCAGTGCCTTACGTGTTGGGCGACCCTTATCATCTTTCATTGGGCCTTTCATGCCTGCAAATCTAGCTGCAAAAGAAACTCGCCTTGGATTTGTACCTTTAGGTACAGGAGCTTTTAAGTTAGCACCTTCTTTGTTTTTAAAATACTTTCTGCCTTCTGCAGTTAAACCACCAGTTTCACTCTTGTGTTCTTTTCTCATGTTCTATACTGTTTTACTTTCTTTGCAACGGACTTCGGCTGTTTCACATGCTGTTTGCCCTTTTCTGTTCCTTTTCGCTTTGCTCTTGTCGTGGCCGCATACTCCGCAGACGTCAGGCTTTCTATAGCTTTCTTGGGGAGATATCGTTCTCCAGTAACGCTTGAGTTCTCGCCAGATTTTGTTGTCCATTTTTGTTTACCCCACGACTTGAGACTTTTTTGACTTTCAGCTAGTGCCATTACCAAATAGCGACTATAATAATAACAACTACAACTACTGCTAAACCAATTTTGTGATCTGACCAATAATGTTTTAATTTATCTTTTATGTTATGTATCATGATGTATATCCTCCTCCAGCTTTCTTATATGCCTTAGCCATTGTTTGTGCTTTGCGTGCACTCCATTGACCTGCAGCGGTTCCATGAGATGCTTGAGCTTTAATACGATTAAAGATCTTTTTTCTCATTGTCGGCTTAGTATAATTACCAGCCTTATTTACTGTACTTTTTGACTTATTTACTGTCATTTTTAATTTTGTTTTGTAACATTTGTAATAATACCTTCTACATTAGATGTTAATTTTTCTGCTGAGTTCATTGCCATTTGTGTTTCTTTTAATTTACGATCTTCATCTTTATTTTCATCATCAATCATAATTTTAGATTCTTGTAAATCCATTTTATCTTGATGCATTTTCATATCGTCCATTAATTTTTTAGCACGCAATGATAAATCTTGTCTTTGAATGTCTAATTGTTCTTCTGATTTATCTTTCTTTTCACCATTCATAATTTTAGTTTTTTCTTCATCTAATTGTAAAACTTTATCTGAAGCATCTGCTGCCATCAATGCAATTTGATTTTCCATTTCAGGTGGTAATTGTTGACCTGACATAATCATTTGTTGCATTTGCGGGTCTTGTATCATCTGAGCCATTTGTTGTTGGTACTTCATAGCTAAATGATCTTGCATATGAGAGATCAGAAGTTGTTGAACTGGTGGACTTTCAAATGAAGGGTTCTGCATAAATGTACCATGTGTAATAATGTGAGCATCATGATTTTGTTCTGGTTTTGCTTGAAGAGGTGCCCCCTTAAGCGCTGCCATGTTTTCAGATATAGGATCTGCACTAATAGGTTGTTGTTGTTGTTTTAAATAACGTTGTGGTTCATTAATTCCCATCGCAGAAAATAATTCCATACCAATCTGTTCCATGTTATAAGCTGCAGGATTTTGTTGTGCTATTGACATAATAGCATTAATCTTTGCAATCCTATGTGCCTCAGTTGGCATATTAGGATCTGATACAGGAATAACATCAATTGATTTTAAATTAAAATCTTTTTTAAATATTTGCTGTGCACCACCTGCGACTTCATATGGATATAAATCGGGAAGATACTCATAATCTAGACGTGTAAGTATTCGCAGGTCTTTTGTTTGTGCGGCATGTAACCGCTTGTGCACAGCGTTGAACAGCTTTGAAGACTGTTCAAGTAGAGCCATAGTCGTTCCGACTGGCCCATAGTTTGTTGCATTCTCTAATACGTTATCAGTAGAGTCTGCAAATTGGGATGCAAGTTTAGCAGCATAATCCATTAAATTAAATAATGTAGATGATGGTTCTTTAAATGGAAGTATCTGTAATGATTTTCCTAAGTCACCTGCTGGAGCATTTACCTCTCTAAATTCACCTGGTGCGATTGGCTCGTCAGGGGCAAGTACACGAAGACCGTGCGCCTTAAAACCCCCTGGCAAGTTTGCAAAGGTACCCGCATCAATTAATTGACGCATGGAGGAAGTAGCTGTTTTAGTTAATCCACCGATGAGATGAATATAACCATATCCGTAAAATCCTAATCCTGGAATCATTGTGTAATGTGTAAAATACATTTTCTTTTTACGCATTGCATCTTCTTCATTATAGTTTCTTCTAATAGCTAAAATGTCACCATCTTCTGTTAAATGAACTATGTATGGTAATTGTATTCCATCAGAATCTTCAAAACCTGGTAAATCTATATTGACATGCATTTCTAATATGCTGACATAATCATCATTAGAACTTGGCTTGCTAGAACCAACTGTTTCATCTGACACTTCATCAGCTGAAGATTGTTCTATGTTATAATCAGCATCTATTTCTACATCTCTAAATACTCCTGCTAATTGCATTTTCTTTATTTCATTTTTAGATATAATATATTTGTGAGTATAACGTTCTGCAGTTTCTAAATCAGATGCATAATAATCTACATAAAAATCTTGTGCTTTAATAAATTCTGTAACAGGTCTTTGTAACGATGGATTAAAATAAGTTTTCTTAAATGATGTTCCATATAAAGCTACATGAAATAACATCTTATCTAACTCAGGCCCATACTCAGGCATTTGAGTTTGTGTTTGCCAATTTAAAAATTGACGCACACGATTTGATTGATCTAATTTTTCTTGAGTTTGTGTGCCCATAATTACTGTACGTACTGGGCCTTCAGTTGGAAATAATTCTTTATATGATTTTGCTTGAAATTTTACAACAGCTTGTGCTAATACAGGATGTGTAACTCCTGAAGAACCAGGAAAAGATCCTGCAGAATTATCATATTGTAATCCTAAAAGATTAACACCATCTTCTGCTATTTCATCGTATTCTTCTCTTGATTGCTTGTCTCTATCGAATCCTTCTAATAAATCACTTGAAAGTGAGTTCATATCAGATTCTTCTATAACTTCTGCTAAGTTAGCATCGTGTTCGGTTTCAGCCATAGATTCTTCTTCAAGAAGACCCATAGCATCTGCTTCATCAATTTCTGTTTGATTTGTTAATGTGACTTGTGCGCCACCATCTTCCATTTCAGTAATATCTTCAGAACTTGGTATCTGTGCTGATATTACATCATCTTCTAATTCTATTCTTTTTTCTACTGCCATTTATATCCCCTAATAGTAACGTCTAGATTCTCTATTATAAATCTCTTTCTCTCTCTTGTCAAGGAAAGTATCAGCTGTATTAGATACATATCCGCCATTACGCATCCATAATAAAGCTTGTGTGACTGTATCAACCAAATCATCATGCAATCCTGTAGGGAAAGCTCTTATTTCATCAATTACATCCATAGCCCAATCTTTTTTAAATGGTGCATAAATTCTACCATTATGAAATAAAGAAGATATTGCATAAGCCCGCGCAACCTTATCTCTATCTGGTTGAAACTCAAAAATAGGAATACCCGTTAAACGCAAATCTTGTATCAATGATTGACCTGACGCTTTTTTCTCAATTAATACTGCATCTGGATTGTGTTCATGATATTTAGATACTGCTTTTTCTCTAAGTGTAGGAAAATCCCATCTACCTTTCTCAGCTCCTAATAATATTAAATTAGGTATTTCTAAACCCGAACTAAATACTCCCCAAGTAGTTACAGCGCTGTAATCTGCAGTGCTTTTGGTAGAAAATGCCGTATCCCATGATTGTATGATGTATTCGCAATCAGGGGGGCTGGGATTATCCCAATTTTGCCACCAATCTAGCTTAATTATGTTACCTTCTTCCGCAGATGGCGCTTGACCATAGAGTGCATCGAATTTAAAGGGGGGCGTATTGTTTTTTGTACGTATTATTTCTTCAGTTGTCCAACAAAACCCGTTTTCTACGTCTGCTTGAGGCCAAAATGACTCCCCTAACTGTAAATTTTTATAATTTTTAGATAAATACCCTTGATTTACTAGTTTTTTACGCGCATTTTCTAAATTTTCTAGTGATTCTGTCGTATTTAAAGCTGGAATACGCACCACTTCCCATTTATCTGACATGGGTGAACTGTCTTCCATAGCTAATAGGTGGCCAGAAAGGTCTCTTTCATGCCATCTTGTCATAACTATAACAATTTTACCACCAGGCATAAGCCTTGTGCGTAAACCAGATGCATACCAATCATTTAAACTCTCTCTTCTCGTCTTAGAAAAGGCGTCTTGCTCTGATATAGGATCATCAATAATTGCCAAATGTGCACCAAAACCCGCAATACCTGATCCAGAACCAGCTGCGAGGAACGAGCCTGCTTCTTTTCCTTTGTATTGTAAACCCCAGCTATTAGCTGCTCGGTTATCTTTACGTATGTTTGTTTGAGGGAATATAGCCTTATATTGTGGTGTATTTATAATATCACGAATAGCGCGGCCGAACCTTGTAGCTAAGTCATCACTGTGTGATACAGCTATTTCTTGCCAGTAAGGATTCCTGCCTAAAGCCCAAGCTGGGAAATAGGTAGATGTAATTAATGATTTACTAGAACGCGGCGCAACAAAGACCATCAGCCTGTCATTTTCATTATTGGCTATTTTCATAAGTTCATCACATAAAACTCTGTGATGAGGGCCAATGCTGAATGAGGGATTCATTAGCATAACAAATGCTAATAGATCATCTCTTGCTTGTTTGACTGCTAGTCTTGAGGCGGCGTCTCTATCTTCAGTTGTTACAGACATATACTGTTTTTCCCCATATCACCAGTTGCGATTGTAAATCTTTTGGTGGGTTATTGGGATCGTATAGATCTAGTATTGGGTTTAGTACCATATTTGTATCTCCTGTGATTTGTATGGTTGGCATTATCTGCTTTTTGCTAGTTTAGCTGTAGTCATTTTATTTTTTCTTTTTTCTCTTTGAGCATCTGTTTCTCCACCAGCCATCAATGACAAATCAACATCTCCGTCACTTAATTCACTTATTGGCGGATATTCACCTGAAGGATTTTTTATACCTTTAGAACCTATGGATAAAATTCTATCTACTCTTGAACCTTTATGAACACCTTTAGTTAATTGTTTTCTTGGTTCATTAGCCATCTTCTTACGAAGTTTGTTTTTAGCTTTGCCTTCAGCGCCTCTGTCAAAGGTTCCTTGTTTTTCTTGTTTCTTTACACCTTTTAATGCTTTACTAAATGAAGCACCATCAGCTTTCATTCTTTTCTTTAATTTATTCATTTGAACGGTATATTCATTTCTACCGTCTTTAGTCATTTTTTTAGTTAACTTATCTTTATTTTTTAATAACGCTTTTATTTGCGCGTCATATCCTTCTACTGACATAATTATTCCTTACTCGTTTTCTACTAGTTTAAGTTTTGGTGCTGCTATTTTCTTTAGTCGTTCTACATCTCTTTCAATATCTTCATCAGAATTGCCTGATGAGAAAGCATTCTCTACAGTCATCTCGGTGATGGATTTGTCAGTCCACATCGCTTGATGTTTACCGAGAAGTTCTAAGGAGCGGATAGCCGCGTTATAATCTCCTTCTTGTTCCGTTTTTTCGGAGATACGTACTAGGCGGCGCAATATATCATCCGCTTCTATTTTAGTACGCTTTGTTTGATCTGCTTTGAGTTCTGAAATTCTTTCAGACACAATAGGATTCTGTATGATTCGCCAAGCATTTTTCTTTGCATGTTGTTCCCCATATCCAGCACGTATGGCAGCACGAACTGCGTTGAGATCTTTTATAAACTCTAAGCAGAACTGCTCTTGTTGTGCGGTTAATTTATCGCCTTTTGCCATAAATTAAATTATACAGTAAAAGGAGTTGTAATACAAGGATAGCTAGGTTATAATAAACCTGTATATTGCATTGCAGTATACATCTCCTGTAATGAGAGGGGTTCAAAGCGCATACCACACATCACACATACAAAAAGCGCCACCCCTCTCGACTTAAAAAAAAAGGCCAAAAGTTGATAAAATTTTTTGAGGTGTATATGTGTGTGTGTAGTGTGTGCGATTTTTTCCCCTCCCCCTCGCCCATACCGACT
>TARA_R110000764_G_scaffold88923_1_pt1 | contig 11886 bp, 8 predicted proteins | sample TARA_R110000764 | Tara Oceans TARA_R110000764 (sample SAMEA4398111) | marine metagenome | biome: Polar Biome; feature: [SRF] surface water layer (ENVO:00010504); material: water (ENVO:00002006), including particulate matter (ENVO:01000060) such as... | depth 5 m | reverse complement strand
AAGGGCAATGTGGACGACCGCCAGCCCCTCAAGGACAAGACCTTCCAGCAAAAAGCACGACGTGAATCCGGAGGAGTGGTTAAAGCATACCCTGGAGAACATTATGACTATCAATCATAAAAACCTCCGTGATCTGTATCCCCAGAATTATAAAAAACTAAAGAATACCTGATAGGTTTTTACCGCAGAGTTCTCCGATAAGTATATTTAACTTAAATTCCTAGATGTAGATGGTGGGGAGCATACAACCATTGGTTGAAATCAAACAACGGAAAATTAATACGAAAAGCAGAAGAATTGACCCGGGCCAGGCTGGCATGGTAAAGAATAGCACAAGTTTTATTAATGCATTTATAAATTTGAAATAATATGATTCATCGTCGTCATTTTTTAAAAATTTCCTTGATTAGTGGGGTATCCGTCATGGGTTCTCCTAAGATTTACGAAAATAGTTTTCTAGGAAAAAGTGATGTTAATGGAAGCATCTACCGTCTGACTAGGGATATTCCGATAAAATTCTTTGACGGTAAGAGCTGTTTTGTGCATCCTCGTGCTGGAATAATACCTGGCGCAGGCAAAGAAGGAATGCCGCGAATTTTTCTCACGATGAATACCTTGGATCTTTCGGGAAGTGATGTATTCAAAGCTATGTATGGGCTTTATAGTGACGATTTTGGAAAAACCTGGACTACTCCCAAAGAGATTGAAGCTTTGAATTATCATTATGAGTTATTGGACGGAAGTGAGTACCCAGTTGCTGTCGGCGATTTTTGGCCATCCTACAACCGATCTACGGGAGCTTTGTTGGGCATAGGCCATAGTGTAATGTACACTAAGGATTGGAAAGTTATGAAGTCTAGCCCAAGAAACACTACATATTCAACCTACGACCCACAAAAGAACAAATGGGCAGCGTGGCAAAGTCTAATAATGCCAGATAATCCAAAATTCTTTAACTCTGGAGCGGGCTCGGTACAGCGCTATGATGAAGGCAATGGGTCCATCCTTTTACCGATGTACTTCAATGATCCATCAATAAAAGGAAATCGATATTCAACAACAGTGATGCGATGCCAATTCGATGGAAAAACTCTACGATACGTTGAGAATGGGTCTGAATTAACCGTTAACTCAGAGCGGGGCCTTGTTGAACCTTCACTTATGAAATTCGGTGACCGCTTTTTTCTTACGATGAGAAACGACTATCATGGCTATGTGACAACAGGAAATGATGGTCTCCACTTTGATGACCCGATAAAGTGGACTTTTGATGATGGTTCAGATTTGGGGAACTATAATACCCAGCAACATTGGGTCTCGCATAGCGATGGCCTCTTTTTAGTCTATACTCGACGGGATGCCAGTAATAATCATGTTTTTCGTCATAGGGCACCATTATTCATGGCACAGGTAGATACTGAAAGGCTTTGCATCATCCGTTCTACAGAAGAGATACTGGTGCCTGAGGCCGGTGCTCGACTAGGTAATTTTGGAGTTACAGATATTAACCAGGAAGAAACGTGGGTGACTGTTTCTGAATGGATGCAGCCAGAAGGAGTTGAAAAATATGGTAGTGATGGAAAAGTTTGGGTGGCAAGAATACACTGGAATAAACCAAATCTGAATTTTGAGGGTTAACCAAAGAAGAGCAATTTTAACTCTGCCTGAATAATTTCAATGTTAATACCCATTCAGGGATTTAAAATGATTGAGAAAAAATTAACAACATCAACAAAAAGTTCCTATTGGTAAAAGTTAGTCCTTTTACGCCACTGCCCAAATTTTTATCGTCCAAAAACTCAAGGACGAGATTGAGACTTATCCTAACAAGAAGTAACGTTTTGGTTCGCATACCGTACATTACGAACAAGGGGGTTGCAATACTCAAAAACCTTTCTTAACCCATCCCTAAGAGGTGAGCGTGCTCCGCAACATCGAATCCTTCAGCTCCGAAAAAGCAGTCTTTAACTAATTTTAAGCTGTCTTTTTGTCTTTGGGGGAATCAGCATCCAACAGATCAAAAGCTCCTTACCGGCGCAGAATACTGTGATTTTATAGTGGTCAGTTTAGACCCACCAACTTATAAATCACATTAGATTCGGACATTGCACATATTTGGACTGTAGAATTACAAAACCGTTATATAGAAGCCATAAATTAGCATTCTGGATTAAAAATAAATTCCTATTGATTGTATTTGATTGATTACGCGAAATGCGATAAACTTATATCTTCTTATTATACAGCAAATTAGCAATAACTTTTGTTGCTATTTTTATCTTGTTTGCAATTCATGTAGCTAATTTTATTTGATTAGCTCATTTATTTGATTATATTTGATTATATATGATTGATTTAAACACGTGTGTTAATGTAATTTGCCTCAACTACCTAAATGCGTAATGAAATTATTCGGTAATCCAAAGTTGTTAAACTACCGAGGATGTAGATTTCAAATAAAAAAGAACTGAATAATATGACTAAAGTTTTAGCTATACAAATTATAAATAATTAGCATCTCATCAATAATCATTTAAAAATACATTCCGAAAATAAACTAAATCTACCATGACAAAAAAAAACTATCAATTTTACATTTCAATGTTCTGTATCTTCTCTTTGTGTTTTACAGGGTATTCACAAGCCAATTCTGCTGATGCTAACTTAACAGTTGACTCGAAACTAATTTCCAAGATATGGGATAAGGCAGACCATAACAGCTTTCCCGATCTTATCAGATTTAACAATGAATTTTATTGTGCACTACGAGAAGCCTCTGATCATGTATCAAGTAAAAATGATGGGAAAGTAAGAATCTTAAAATCGTCAGATGGGAAAAAATGGGAAAGTGTGGCCCTATTTAAATCGGATACAATGGATATTCGAGAAGGCAGGCTTTCCATAACACCAAGCGGCAAAATAATGGTGACTTTAGCCGCAGGGGTTTATAAAAATGGGAAATTTGATTTTCTTAACCCTATGGTTTCATTTTCCGATATCAAGGGAACAAACTTTTCACCTTTGACTAAAGCAATAGTAGATTCCTCAATCAGTTACCCTGTCGAATGGATTTGGAGAGTTACTTGGCTTAACGGCGTTGGATACGGAATTACTTATCAGGTCAAGGAAGAAGGCTGGGAGGCATACCTATTAAAAACCAAAGATGGGATATCTTACCAGAACGTTTCTAAACTAGAACTAGATGGCAATCCCAGTGAAGCTACGATTCGCTTTGATCAAAATGACAAAATGTTTATTTTAGTTCGACGTGATGCAGGTGATAAAATGGGGTTTTTGGTAAAAAGTAATCCACCTTATAATGACTTGGAATATACCAAATTAAACATCCGTCTTGGCGGGCCAGATTTCTTATTCTTAAATGACACTACATTAGTAGTAGGCACTCGGCGCTACGCACCTAAGAATGCTACCACAGTTATTAGTGATATGGACCTTAACGGAAAAATACTGAATACGATAACATTGCCTAGTGGTGGAGATACAAGTTACCCGGGAATGCTGTTATTTGAAAAAAAACTTTGGGTAGTATATTATTCAAGTCATGAAAAAAAGTCCAATATTTATTTGGCACAAATCCCACTGGCTGACTTACCAAAATAGTCGTAATGACCACCAAATCCAGGAGACAAAAAAGAATAAAACAACTAAATCTATTAGTTGCTCTATTTTGAAACAAGGAATCAGCAAGAAACACTAAAAAATATTAACAGAAATCCTCTATTTATGAAAAATATTGCCTTTAGCTTATTCATCTTAATTTCAATTTCAACCCAAGCACAAAGCTTGGAATCAGTTTCGAGTGCAGAATTAATTTCAGTGAAAAAAGTATGGGGTGTCGAACAGAGCGGAAAGCCACATAATGCATTTACAGATTTAATCCGATTTAAAAATTACTGGTATCTGGGATTTCGTGAGGCAATAAAACATCATGGTGGCTTAGAAGGCATGGGGCAAATACGTGTTATTCGTTCAAAAGATGTGGAAAACTGGAAATCCTGCGGGTTATTCGAAATCCCAGAAGGCGATCTTCGGGATGCCAAACTTTCAATAACAGATAAAAACCAGTTGATGCTAAACACGGCAATTCAAGTTTACTATCCAAACCCCGATAAACATATAAACTTCGCATGGTTCAGCAATAATGGTGAAAACTGGGGAGAACCCATTCAGATCGGTGAAAATAATATTTGGATTTGGAGCGTAACCTGGCATGATGGAGTTGCATATGGCGTTGGTTATCACACCACCCCTCCATCCTCCAAGACACGATTATACAAAAGTGAAGATGGAATTAATTGGAAAACACTCGTCTCAGAATTCTATGACGGCAATGAATCTTCCATTGTTTTCAAACCAGATGGCACCGCAATCTGTTATATGCGTTCAGGAAATGCTATTGGCACATCAACTTCCCCATACAAAGAATGGACTTGGAAACCCACCATAAATCTGGGAGGGCCTAAGATTATAATGCTCGATGACGGTCGATGCATTGTAGGTGGTAGGACAGAATGGGGTACAATGGTGCTTTTTGAGATAGACCCTGAGACTGGCGAGACAGCGGAGCTACTTAAGCTACCCGCAAATGGGGACAGTAGTTACCCCGGCCTAGTATATCATGACGGTTTTCTATGGGTCAGCTACTACACAAGTAGCGATAATGCAACTGCAAAAGACCGCTATTTGGTGCCAACTGAAATTAGGCTTGCCAAAGTCAAAATAAAATAATTGATCGCATTACTTTTAAAGAGAATTATTTAAAAAGGCCTGAAAGAAAATTAAAATACTAGCTTTCTCTTACTGTCATGCTTTTACACTGTTTTGTTATTTTTTGGTGTAAAAAGGATTAAAGCTTTGGATACACTTTTCTGTTTACAAAAAATTTGAATAGTGGGCCAGAAATTAAAAAGATTTATTCTTTCAGATTTTAGCACCGGAGTATTCACTTGCATACAAAAAGAGTTGCGTTTAAATATTGAAACTAATGGTAAATAAAATAATCAGCATATCAATTTGTTTGATATTTCAATTTTCTGCTTTTGGACAAGACCAAATAGAATTGGGCGATAAGAGAGAAATATTTGTTGATGATTATTTAATTGAAAATCTTGATGGATTAGAAATCGTAAAGCACACTCCAATAGACGAAGGTCCAGTATTGACGTTTGATAATCCATGGGAGGGAAATTTTAGCGGATACGCTACCATTATTAAGGATGGAGATATCTTTAGGGCTTATTACAGAGGCATTAGAGTGGCCGGAGAAGATGGAAATGACATCGAGGTTACCTGCTATGCGGAATCAAAAGATGGAATTAACTGGGTAAAACCCAATTTAAACCTTTTTGAAATAGATGGCTCTTTAGACAACAATGTGATTTTGGCAAATGCTGCACCGCTCTCACATAATTTTAGTCCTTTTCTTGATTCAAACCCAGATGCAAAACCAAATCAGAGATACAAAGCGCTGGCGGGTGTCCAAAAGAGTGGGTTAATCGCCTTTACCTCGCCAGATGGAATTCATTGGAAAAAACTCCAAGAAAAACCCGTCTTTACCGATGGTATTTTTGATTCACAAAATGTATCGTTTTGGTCCGAATCGGAAAAGAAATATATATGTTATTTCAGGAGTTGGTCAGGTAAGGGATATTCGGGATTTAGAGGTGTTAGTCGTACAACCTCCGAAGATTTTATACACTGGACAAAACCTAAGAAAATGACCTATGGAGGCGCTCCGTTGGAACATTTATACACCAATCAAACAAGCCCTTATTACCGTGCACCTCAAATATACATAGCCATTGGAGGAAGGCTTATGCCGGGCCGACAGGTGTTGACCGATATGCAGGCCAAAGAATTTAATGTTAATCCAAAGTACTTCAAAGATTGCTCGGATGCCTTTTTCATGACATCAAGAGGTGGAAACGAATACACCAGAACGTTCATGGAATCATTTATCCGTCCTGGCATTGGCCTGGACAACTGGGTTTCACGCTCAAATTACCCCGCACTCAATGTTGTACAGACCAGTCCTGAAGAGATGTCTTTATATGTTAATCAGGATTATGCACAACCAACCGCAAATTTATATCGTTATTCCTTACGCATAGATGGTTTCTCTTCTATTTCGGCCCCTTATTCCGGAGGAGAGTTAATAACCAAACCATTTACTTTTACTGGTACTGAACTTGAAATTAATTATTCTACTTCCGCTGCTGGGGTAATCAGGTTTGAGATTCAAGATGAAAATGGGACCCCCATTCCGGGTTATACCATGGAAGACGGGCAGGAGATAATAGGAAATGAAATATCCCGTACCGTGCAATGGACCGGAAACAAAAATTTGGATAAGTTGGTCTCTAAACCTGTCCGGTTACGAATTTACATGAAGGATGCAGATCTGTATTCGATTAAGTTTACGGATTAAATATTTGTTGACTCGATGATTATATTAAGGAAATGAATTGGGAATTCTCCACTCTCATCCAAAACCCCTACCGTATTGCAAACTTGAAAAAACCAAGTAATTCTTCGAATTTAAAAAACATGAAAATAGTTAGCCAAGGCACCATTCCAACACCTCCAGCAGACAAAAATCTTAACAGTAATTCTTTTCCGTGTATTGTGAAGCTGCCATCCGGGAGATGGCTAGGATCATTTAAAGCTTCTGAAAAGAAAGGCGACTGCGATTTTATGCAGGGAGTAATAACGTGGTCAGATGATGAAGGAAGCACATGGACCACTCCTTTCGAACCAATTAAACTTCCTCTAACCGCTGACGCCTTTTGGCAAAGTCGAATGTTGTATTTCTTGCCAATTGGGGGCAATAGGATTCTTATGCTATCTAACTGGGTTGATTCTTCAGATCTTTCTGAACCGTATTATGATCCAAAAAACGAAAGCCTAAAAGGCACACGTATTTATTTTTGCTTTTCGGAAGATGATGGTGAAACATGGTCAACGCCTGCCCTGATGAACACGGACCCTTTAGATGCCCCTCTACCCCTCACTGGTCCGCCCTTCCGATTGAAGGATGGTACAATCGTTTGTCAATTCGAAGTAAATAAGCACTCGTGGGACACTTCTAAATGGGTACATAAGTCTGCTCTAATTTTCTCTTATGACGAAGGCCATACATGGAGCGATGCCGTCATGGTTACAGAGGTTCCCGATATGTACTATTGGGACCAGCGGCCAAATGTTTTGGCGGATGGCAAAACCATTGTTAACTTTTTCTGGACATTAGATGGCAAAAAAAACCAGTACCAAAATATTCATGCCAGCGAAAGTTTTGATGGAGGAAAGACTTGGGGTGAAATTTGGGATACAGGTATATATGGTCAGCCCGGACAGCCAATTGACCTAGGTGATGGGAGAATAGCAACAATTGAAATTGACAGAACCATAAGACCCATAATAACTTTACGAGTAAGTCGGGATCACGGCAGAACTTATGACGACTCTTTAGTTGTGTACGATAGCAATCTTGACAAACAGGATAGTAAAAATGTCAGCATGAACGATTCGTGGAGCGAAATGGTGATGTTCTCCGTAGGCCATCCCAACCTAATTAATTTAGGCGGTGGGGAAATATTAGCTTATTTCTATGCTGGCGATCATTGCGATAGCACCAATATTGAATTTGTGAGGATATTGGTTCAGTAATTTAACTTTTTTTGGTATATAGAAGTGGTTTGAGGGAGAGAAAAGACAAAGATAAAAACAGTACACTTGAAAATGATAAAAACTATAAATAATATAATATTTGTAGCATGATAAAATCAAAAGCAGCGGTATTGCATAGAATGACTACAGATAGGCCCTATAGTCTTTCCAACCCTTTGAGGATAGAGGAAGTAAATCTAGATCCTCCTGGATTTAGGGAAGTAATGGTGAAGGTAAAAGCAGCAGGCCTATGTCATTCCGATCTTTCGGTAATTGACGGAAATCGGCCCAGACCGCTACCAATGGTGTTAGGGCATGAAGCGGCCGGAGAAGTCGTCATCAAAGGAGCTACTTGGGCATTTGGGGTGGGCATCGTCATGTGTGCACTGCTTTATGATAAACATTTCTTCCATAAAGGAGGAGAGGAAAATACGTCGGATCTATTTAATAAAAAAAAGTAAACGAAAATGAAAACAAAAGCAGCGGTATTGCATAGAATGACTACAGATAGGCCTTTTGGCCTTTCCAATCCTTTGAGGATAGAGGAAGTAAGTCTAGATGCACCTGGATTTAGGGAAGTAATGGTGAAGGTGAAAGCCGCAGGTCTATGTCATTCCGATCTTTCGGTAATTGACGGAAATCGGCCTAGACCGCTACCAATGGTGTTAGGGCATGAAGCGGCCGGAGAAGTCGTTGAGTTGGGCGAAGGAGTAAAAAACCTTCAGGTAGGAGATCACGTGGTTTTTGCTTTCCTGCCTTCCTGTGGCCATTGCCCGAATTGTCAGACAGGCAGGGCAGCACTCTGTGAACCGGGTGCAAAAGCCAATGGAGAAGGTGTCTTACTTGGCGGTAACAAACGTATTCGCAAAGAAGAAGACTATTACTATCATCATTTGGGAGTTTCAGGTTTTGCAGATTACACTGTGGCTTCTATTGATTCCCTAGTGAAAATTGATCCGGAAATATCTTTCGAAATAGCAGCTCTTTTTGGTTGTGCAGTAATGACAGGTGTTGGGGCTGTGGTCAATACGGCTCAGCTAAAGTTTGGGGAAAGTGTATTGGTGGTAGGGTTAGGAGGTGTTGGACTTTCTGCTATTTTAGGCGCCAAAGCTGCAGGGGCTTCGAGGATTATAGCAGCAGATTTATTACCATCAAAGCGAGAAGCAGCTTTGTTCATGGGCGCACATTATGCGATTGATTCCTCAGATCCAAATGCATTACAAGAACTCAAAGATTTGACAGGTGGTGGTGTAGATGTGGCCGTAGAATTTGCGGGAGCCATACCGGCACTTGATTTTGCCTTTCAGGCGGCTAAAAGAGGAGGTACTGCGGTTACCGCTGCTTTACCACATCCAGATGCTAGACTAAAGCTGTCACCTGTGATGTTGGTTGGTCAAGAGAAGACATTGAAAGGCTCCTACTTAGGTAGCTGCGTGCCAACTAGAGATATTCCTGCTTACATTGAGTTATTTAAGTCGGGGAGATTAGAAGTAGAAAAGCTGATTTCTCATAAGTTGAAATTAGAAGAAATAAATGAAGGTTTTGAAAGACTTGCCAAAGGTGAGGCTATTCGCCAAATAATAATTTTTGATTGATACCATGGAAAATACTACGCTATTATTTAATAAATCCTTCGTAAACGGATTATGGGTTGCTGGATCTGAAAACATGTTCAATGTAGTAGACCCAGCAACGGGAGAAATAATTTCCAGAATCTTTGATGGAGGTATAGATGTTACGTCCCAAGCTATTGATGCCGCGCATTCGGCATTTAAAGATTGGAGAAAAAAAACTCCTATGTCGAGGTCCGTGCTGTTAGAGCGCCTGCACGACCTCATTATGGAAAATCAAGATTTATTGGCCGAAATTATGACCAGGGAGTGTGGTAAACCATTAAAGGAGAGTGTCGGTGAAGTTAGGTATGCAAGTTCTTTCTTGAAATGGTTTGCCGAGGAAGGCAAACGTATATACGGGGATGTTATACCGGCAAATTCTGAGAATAAAAGGATTCTAGTTACTAAGGAACCTATCGGTGTTGTGGCCGCAATTACGCCTTGGAATTTTCCAATGGCCATGATTACTAGAAAAATTGGGGCCGCATTGGCAGCAGGTTGTACGGTGGTGATTAGACCTAGTGAGGAAACGCCCCTTACCGCATTAGCACTTGCATATCTGGCGAAAGCTGCGGGATTTCCACTAGGGGTAATAAATGTAGTTGTAGGCAATGACCCTGCCGCCATGGGTAAGATTCTTTGTGATAGCGCTCTGGTGAGGAAGATATCGTTTACCGGATCAACAAGGGTAGGCCGAATTCTTATGTCCCAAAGTTCCCAAACCTTAAAAAAATTAAGTTTGGAACTGGGAGGGAACGCACCCTTTATCGTATTCGAGGATGCGGATATAGATGCCGCCGTTTCGGGAGCCATCGCTTCAAAATTCAGGAATGCCGGTCAGACTTGTGTTTGTACTAATCGCATTCTTATACACGAAAAGATTTATGATGATTTCACTAAAAAGTTCGTGAATGAGGTATCTAAACTTAAGCTAGGTAATGGGATGGAACTTGGAACACATATAGGCCCCATGATTAATCTAAAGGCAATCGAAAAGGTCGAGGCCTTTGTTGAGGATGCAAAAAATAAAGGAGGGGAAATTTTGGTCGGTGGCCATAGGTCGGGAAATTTCTTTTTCGAACCAACCATAATTGGAAAAGCTTCAGTAGAAATGGATTTTACTAAAGAAGAAATTTTTGGTCCCGTTGCACCAATATTCATGTTTTCAAGTGACGAGGAAGCGATTGAAATGGCCAATGATACCGAGTATGGATTAGCTGCATATATGTATACTCAAGATATGAATAGATGTTGGAAAATTAGTGAAGCGCTCGAATATGGAATGGTGGGCATCAATGAGGGTATAATATCAACGGAGGTGGCTCCGTTCGGTGGCATCAAACAATCGGGTATGGGAAGGGAAGGATCAAAATATGGAATAGAGGATTATTTGGTAACAAAGTATGTTTGTTATGGGGTCCCTCCGTTCAAATAAAACGATATTTATGCATTGATTCGTGCCATAAGAATTTTTCGGAGATATACCAATGGGTAGGTTCCATACCTCTATGAATTGCTAGATGCAAATGAATCCAATTTTAGTACATATGTTTAACCAAGTAGAACAGCCGAGCGACATCGGGGCGAAATCTTAATTTTTTGTATGTAGAAAAGCAGAGCGAAGACCATCTTAGCTCACTCATTGCTTTTTTGTGATTGGCTATAGTCTAACCTACAATTAAACTGTTCTAATTAAAAGCGGCACATATAGGTGATTTCTTGGTCTAAGGATATTTGGAATAGGACTTTTGAAATGTTAGAATCTAATTTTATCTTGTAAACGACTCACGATACAACCATCTCATTGGCCTCATCCAATACATGGTTGGTAAAACTCTTTAGATAGATCTGTGTTGTTTTTAAGGAGTTGTGACCCAATCCTTCGCTGATAACCTCAGTGGGTACTCCCATAAATTTGGCTATGGTGGCCCAGGAATGGCGGATGGTATAAGTGGTGAAGTGTTCTTCGATACCTGCATCCTTGGCAATGGTCTTGAGATGGCCGTTCATCCTTCTGCGAAGGGATTTGTATTTTTCGTAATGCTTTGTGCTACCATCATAGTTTGCTGGGAAAAGATAGTCGTCCTTTGATTTCTTTTTGGTATAAAAATTCAAAATTTCCTGTAGTTCCTCCGTAATTCTGACGGAGAGCTGGTCTCCGGTCTTGCTGCGGCCGTAGAATATGCGGTCATGTGTTATGTCCTTGACCTGAAGTTTTACGAGGTCTATGAAATTCATTCCCCTACAGTTGAACATCACTAGTGCATAATTCTTTGCATGCCAAACAGGGGATCCTTCTTTGTAGTGTACGTCCCTGATCTTTATGAAATTCATTTTTGATATGGCCTTCTTTTTGGTACGTCTCGAAGTTGGAATTTTAAAGTGTTGAAAGGGGTTCTTTTTGGGATAAAATTGATCTTCCTTTATGGCACTGTAATAGATGGCCCTGACTGCCCTCAAATAGGAGCTGATACCATTTTTGGAACTGCTCTTTGCTTTGTGTTCTATCTGGAAATTGGTAAGGAGGGTAACGGTAATCTCGTTCAACCGCAGATCCCTTCCCCCGTTCAGTTTGGTAATTGACCTT
>TARA_R110000764_G_scaffold68005_1_pt1 | contig 11904 bp, 17 predicted proteins | sample TARA_R110000764 | Tara Oceans TARA_R110000764 (sample SAMEA4398111) | marine metagenome | biome: Polar Biome; feature: [SRF] surface water layer (ENVO:00010504); material: water (ENVO:00002006), including particulate matter (ENVO:01000060) such as... | depth 5 m | reverse complement strand
TATCAAGCATTTAGGGAATACCCTAAACGAAAAAAGGGCCAGACCCGAAGGTCCAGCCAAACGATGGGCACAAAAAAAAGGGCCAGACCCGAAGGTCCAGCCCGATTAGATTACTTGAGGTTAAACTTGTTACCCATTGCTTTGAGTAGCGCGGTCATTTCAACCACATCAAATGGCATGTCCTCATATTTCTGGACCTTGCCAAGGTAGGCCAAGAAGTCGGCGCTTGCCTTGTCCAAACCTGTTTTCGGTTGGGTAGGTGACTTACCGTCTGGATTGCGCAAGAGGCCGTTCTTAATGTCTTTGATTGTGCTACCTATCTTGCCTTGCACCTTGGCCTTCTCTTTCTTGCCGCCATCCGATAACGACGCGGTTGGCGCTTTCAAGATGCGCTTTTCGTCGACACTGAACCCCGCGACTACCGATTCACGCAATCCGTCATACCATTCTTGCGATGGGCAGGTGCTATCTTTGGAGCGTGGCGATACTAGGTGTGACGCCGGTATCTTTTCGGCGCGGTATACGTCCAGCATTTTAACCGCGCTCTTTTCAGCGGCTGTGATTGCCTTAACGTGTGACGTAGTGGCGGTTGCTAGTGTGATTGGAAAGTTTAGGTTTGTCATGGTATGTCCTTTCAAGACATTTCCAAGTGGCGTGATTGCCTCTTGGTGTAACCTTTATCGCACGTCATAACGTGTTTGGATATAGATAAAGCCACACAAAACGACACGGCATGGTAACGCTTGGCATTTCTCGATAGTTTAGGGCATTCCCTAAAACGGCCAATAGCGCGGCCATACCCTACCCCCACCCCCCGCGTGTGTCAGTGGGACTCCGTACTACCTATGTAATACTAATCTACCCGAACAATTCTGTATTTTCTCAAATCCAACACAACCCACCACCAAACACAACGAAACTCCAATTCTCGATACCCCCCACCCTGTTTTTACAACCCCTTGCTAAAATTTTTTTGTACCCCTATTATCGCGTTACCGGTTAACAACCTGCGAATAGAGATGACATTGAACGTAACGCCAGAGCTGGGTGTACCTTTAGAGGATGAAGCGAAGTCTATTTCGCTACCAGAACGCACTGCTGCGTTGGCTAAAACGGTATCTCTGCTAGAGGATCATGGGCTGGACACAACTCCAGACGCCGATGACCAAGATGTAGCAGCTGCACTAGCCACCTCCTTCGCCCAAGACCCTGATAAGACCTCACGTAAAGTGACGACCCGCCGTGCAGCGAAGTTGACTCCAGCATCTATTAAGATGGCAGGTGCTATCATTGAGGAGTTTAACCACTCCGTAGTAGAGTCGTCTAAGCAGCTGCGCAATCTAGTCACGAACAAGCTCATTATAGAGTCGGAGAATCCCGACCCTCGTGTGCGGATGCGTGCTCTGGAGTTACTAGGTAAGATTTCAGACGTTGGCTTGTTTACAGAGAAGTCTGAGGTGACGATCACACATCAAACCACGGACGACATCAAAGAGAAGCTACGTGGTAAGCTCGCAAAGCTGGTGAATCCGCCAGAAGAAGTACCAGACGCCGTGATTATCATGGACGATTCTGAGGACGACTTGAACGAAGAGTTTGGGTTCGACGATGACTGAGCTGACTGACTTCACAGAAGACGACATTGAAGTGATGCTCGCTAATCTGGACGCGTTTAGCGCTGAAGAAGTGCTTGAGATCGACAAGATGGTCGACGAGCTACACACGAGAACCACGAACAAAGCCGCGTATGATGACCTGATTGAGTTCTGTAAACTGATGATGCCAGACTTCATTGTGGGCAGACACCACCGTATCCTCGCCAACATGCTCATGGGTATCGAGCGTGGGGATAAAGACCGTGTATGCGTTAACATCCCACCACGTCACGGTAAGTCACAGCTCGTATCTATCTTCTATCCTGCTTGGTTCTTGGGTCGTAATCCCGACAAGAAGGTTATGATGGTCTCCCACACGACCGATCTCGCTGTAGATTTTGGCCGTAAAGTGCGTAACCTCATCGCTACAGACACCTACAAGTCCATATTCCCCACGGTAAAACTGGCACAGGATAGTAAGTCTGCTGGTCGGTGGAACACAAACGTCGGAGGAGAATACTATGCCTGCGGTATTGGCTCCGCACTTGCGGGCCGTGGTGCTGACTTACTACTTGTGGATGACCCACACTCTGAGCAAGATGTCATCAACGGCAACTTTGGAGTCTTTGAAAAGGCATATGAGTGGTTCACCTTCGGTGCCCGTACCCGTCTGATGCCCGGTGGCCGTGTGGCTATTATCCAGACTCGCTGGCATCTCGACGATCTAACAGGCCGTGTGACACGAGATATGGCCAAGAACGAGCGTGCAGACCAGTACGAAGTGGTTGAGTTCCCTGCCATTCTGGAAGTCAAAGACAAGAAGACCAAGAAGATGGTTGAGAAGCCTCTCTGGCCTGAGTTCTTTGACCTTGAAGCACTCCTCAGAACCAAAGCATCAATGCCGGTGTTCCAGTGGAACTCCCAGTATCAGCAGCAGCCTACCACAGAAGAAGCCGCTATGGTCAAGCGGGAGTGGTGGAACGAGTGGACCCACGACGAGCCTCCTTCGTGTGAATATGTTATCATGTCGCTTGACGCCGCAGCCGAGAAGCACAACCGCGCAGACTACACAGCCCTTACCACTTGGGGTGTTTTCTTGAACGAGGAAGACAACGCTTACAATATTATATTGTTAAATAGCATAAAACAGCGTATGGAGTTTCCAGAACTAAAGCAGCTTGCGATGGAAGAGTACCGAGACTGGGAACCAGACTCCTTCATTGTGGAGAAGAAGAGTTCTGGTGTAGCCCTGTATCAAGAGATGCGACGTATGGGTTTGCCAGTGTCTGAATATACTCCACACCGAGGGTCGGGTGACAAGCTCGCAAGACTCAACTCCGTCTCAGATATAGTAGCATCTGGCCTGTGCTGGGTGCCACAAACACGTTGGGCAGAAGAAGTGGTCGAAGAGATTGCAGGATTCCCTTTTATGAGTAACGATGACCTCGTGGACTCTACAGTGATGGCCCTCATGCGCTTTAGACAGGGGGGGTTCATTCGACTCCCTTCAGATGAGCCGGAAGAAGAACGGTTCTTTAAACAACGCCGCGGCGGATTTTATTAAGAGGTATAGCTATGGCTATCGAAAAAGGACTATACGCCGCCCCGCAAGGGCTAGAAGCGTTCGAGGGCGGTCTTGACGGCGTTGAAGAATTAGAACTGCCGGAAGCGGACTTAGAAATCGAGATCATCGACCCGGAATCAGTCACTCTCGTTGACGGAAGCATGGAAATTACCCTGATTCCCGGTGATGAGATGGATTTTACCGAGTTTGGCATGAATATTGCTGAGGTTTTGGACGAATCGCACCTGAACGAGCTGTCTGATGAGCTTGTAGGGCAGGTACAGACCGATATTGAAGGTCGTAAGGACTGGGCAGACACGTTCGTCAAAGGTTTGGACGTCATTGGCTTCAAATACGAAGAACGCATGGACCCATGGGAAGGCGCGTGTGGCGTTAACTCTGCAATTCTAGCGGAAGCAGCCATTCGCTTCCAAGCGGAGACCATGAGTGAGACGTTCCCTGCAGCAGGGCCAGTAAAAACTAAGATTTTGGGGTCAGAAACCCCTGAAAAAGAAGAAGCAGCGGCCCGTGTTAAGGCTGATATGAACTACGAACTCACCGAGAACATGATCGAGTATCGTCCAGAGCATGAGCGGATGCTATACAGCCTTGGGTTGGCTGGTTCGGCGTTCAAAAAGGTGTATTTTGACCCTAATTTAGGCCGTCAAGTAGCCATTTATATCTCCGCAGAAGACGTAATTGTGCCCTATGGGGCGTCTAATATTGAGTCCGCAGAGCGTGTAACGCACGTAATGCGTAAGACCAAGAACGAGCTGAAGAAGCTACAGGCCGCAGGATTCTACCGTGAGGTGGACCTCGGAGAGCCAGAGCCGTATCACACTGATATTGAAGAGAAAAAAGCGGAAGAAGGCGGGTATTCACTTACGAACGACGACCGCTACGCTCTCTATGAAATCCACGCTGACCTCGTAATCGAGGGTATTGATGATGACGATGAGATTGCTCGTCCATACGTCGTCACTATTGAGCGTGGTAGCGGCGAAGTGCTGGCGATCCGTAGGAACTACGAGGAGGGTGACCCACTCACACTCAAGCGTCAGCACTTCGTCCACTATGTTTATGTGCCGGGATTCGGGTTCTATGGCCTCGGATTGATCCACATTATTGGTGGGTATGCCCGCGCCGGTACTTCCTTGATACGTCAGCTTGTTGATGCTGGTACGCTCTCCAACCTCCCGGGAGGGTTAAAGTCCCGCGGACTACGTATCAAGGGGGACGACTCTCCAATCAGTCCGGGTGAGTTTAAAGACGTAGATGTGCCGTCAGGGTCTATCCGTGACAACATCATGCCTCTCCCTTACAAAGAGCCTTCACAGACGCTCCTAGCGCTCCTGAACCAGATCACGACTGAAGGTCGACGGTTGGGTGCGATCAGTGACATGGACATCTCCGACATGTCTGCCAACGCTCCTGTGGGCACTACACTGGCTCTCCTAGAGCGCACACTGAAACCAATGGCTGCGGTGCAAGCACGTGTGCACTACGCGATGAAGAACGAGTTTAAGCTGCTCAAGGCCATCATGGCTGAGTATGCTCCTGCAGAGTACGCCTACGTGCCTGCTAGAGGCGAAGTAAGTGCCAAGCGCGCTGACTACATGATGGTGGACGTGATCCCTGTCAGTGACCCTAACAACTCCACTATGGCGCAACGTGTGGTCCAGTATCAGACCGTGCTACAGATGTCAGCGCAGGCTCCACAGATATATGACCTGCCACAGTTGCATCGTCAGATGATCGAAGTATTGGGCGTGAAGAACGCCGATAAACTCGTCCCAACTAAGGACGACGCGAAACCAACAGACCCGGTCAGTGAGAACATGGCCGCACTTATCGGTAAGCCAGTGCAGGCGTTTATCTATCAAGACCACGAAGCACACATCGCTACGCATACGTCGTTCATGCAAGACCCGATGATGGCTCAGATGATCGGGCAGAACCCACAGGCCAAACAGATCATGGCCTCGCTACAGGCACACATCGCCGAACACCTCGGGTTCTCCTACCGTCAGAAGATCGAAGAGAAGCTCGGCGTACCGCTACCGGCTCCAAACGAAGAGCTACCAGAAGACATTGAAGTACAACTGTCACGTCTCGTAGCAGACGCAGGCAAGCAACTACAGCAGGCTAACCAGCAGCAAGCCGCGCAGCAGAAGGCTCAACAGCAGCAACAAGACCCGATCATACAGATGAAACAGGCCGAGCTGCAGATCAAGCAAGCCGAACAGCAGCGTAAAGCCGCGAACGATCAAACTGACGCACAGTTCAAGCAAGAAGAACTTCAACTCCGCAAGGCTAAAGAAGCGGCTAGTGCGATGCTGGAAGCAGAGAAGTTGAAGATCGACCAAGCAGAACTGGCGATTGAAGCCGAAGTAAAGGGCGTTCAGTTGGAACAGTCCACACGCGCAGAACGCAACAAGATGGGGCTAGAAACGGCTCGTATGATGCAGAACGCGCAGCGACAAACACCGAAAAAGGGCGAGTAAACCATGGCTAAAACCGTCTTTGACGTGCTGAAAGAAAAACTCGAGGGTGATAAGTCCTCTGCACAGAAATTTCTTGGGGGTGGTGGGTCTAAAGACTTCGCCGAGTACAAGGAAGTTGTTGGCTTAATTCGAGGTCTCGAAGCTGGCATTAACTACGTGGAAGACCTTGCGAAGAACTATATGGATGACGATGATGACTGAAGAAGCAGTTAAAATCAGCGACGCTGAACTGGAACTACAACTACCGAAGCCCGTGGGGTACCGTATCCTAGTGGCTTTACCGCAACCCAAGGATACCTTTGACGGTTCGTCTATTTTAAAGACAGAGACCGCCAAGAATCACGACCACATCATGTCTATTATCGGGCTTGTTGTGGATATGGGCAGCGGCGCGTACACCGACAAAGAGCGCTTTCCTGATGGCCCTTGGTGCAAAGAGGGCGACTATGTCATGTTCCGCATGAACTCTGGAACCCGATTCACTGTTGAGGGCATTGAGTACCGTCTTATGAACGACGACTCAGTAGAGGCTGTAGTGGCTGACCCAACCGGCATTCAGAGGGCGTAAATATGGCTTTTCAAAAAGTAGAATTTGAGTTCCCGGAAGACGAAGACAACAAGTTGGACGTTGAAGGGACAGGCGCGGTCGAGATCGACGTCACTGGTAAGAAAACCAAAGAAGACTTCATGGAAGCGGAGAAGACTCCTAAACCCGAAGTGGTTGAAGAGTCCGCGGAAGATGATGACGACGTTGAGTTGGAAATCGTTGACGACACTCCCAAGGCAGATCGGGGGCGTAAGGCCTCAGAGCCACCAACGGACGTCACAGACGAGGAGTTAGAGGATTACTCGGACAAAGTCCGTAAACGTATCCAACACTTCTCTAAGGGCTACCATGACGAGCGTAGGGCTAAAGAAGAAGCCTACCGTGAACGTCAGGAGCTTGAGCGCGTTGCTCAGAGCCTTATGGAAGAGAATAAGAAGCTCAAGGGTAACGTCAACAAGAACCAAGCAGCATTGCTCGAGCAGGCGAAGAAGAACGCCGCTAGTGAGTCCGACGCCGCGAAACGTGCGTACAAAGACGCGTACGAATCCGGGGACTCTGATGCAGTGCTGGAAGCACAAGAAAAGCTAACCAATGCTAAGATTAAGTCCGATAGGTTAGCAAACTTCAAACTCCCAGCTTTACAGGAGGAAGAAACGCCTGTAAAAGTGGAACCAGAACAACTCGCTCCGGCAGTACAAGTCGACGAACGGGCCTCTAATTGGCAAAAGTCCAACGATTGGTTCGGCGCAGACGATGAGATGACAAGTTTGGCGCTGGGGTTGCACAACAAACTTGTCAAACAGGGCGTAAGCCCACAAAGTGATGAATACTACGAGGCGATTGATTCTCGTATGCGTCAGGTTTTCCCGGATAATTTCGAGGAAGCCGAACCGAAGCGGAAGAAGACTCAGGTGGTGGCACCCGCAACGCGGAGTACATCCCCGAAAAAAGTGACGTTGACACGCACTCAAGTCCAGATCGCTCGGAAGTTGGGGCTGACACCCGAACAATACGCCAAACAGGTTGCAATAGATATGAGGAAAAACAATGGCTGATAATCGCATTAATCGTGATCTCGAAACCCGTGATCGCACTACCCGTAAAAAGGCATGGACTCGCCCGGAATTGCTTCCGTCACCGACTCCTGAACCCGGATACGATTATCACTGGGTCCGCGTGAGCACGCAGGGCCATGTAGACGCCACGAATGTTTCCTCGAAACTACGAGAAGGTTGGGAGCCTGTAAAGGCAACGGATCACCCAGAGATTATGATGGTTTCAGTGGAGCAAGAACGCTTCAAAGACAACATTCTGATCGGTGGTTTGATGCTCTGTAAGGCTCCAAAGGAGATGGTCGAAGAGCGGAACGAGTATTACTCGAGCCAAGCCAAGGCCCAGATGAACTCCGTAGACAACAACCTTATGAGAGAAAATGACCCTCGTATGCCTCTGTTCAATGAACGGAAATCGCGGGTTACTTTTGGTAACGGAACTTAATAGGAGCTTAAAATGGCTTATCCTACTGTCTCAGGCCCATATGGGCTAAAGCCAATCAACTTGGTTGGCGGGCAGGTGTTTGCAGGCGCTACTCGTCAAATGCCGATCGCTTCGGGCTACGACACAAATCTTCTTAACGGAGACCTTGTGAAGTTGATCTCGGACGGCACTGTCGAAAAAGACGCAGGCACAACAACTGCAACTCCCGTTGGTGTATTCCTCGGTTGTCGGTACACAGACCCATCCTTGGGTTATGAACTGTACAGCCAGTATTTCCCAGCGAACACTGCTGCCGACGACATCGTCGCATACGTAGCAGATGACCCCGATCAGCTTTACAAAGTTGCTGTCGTATCTGGCACAACTGTAGTGGCTGGTGTTGGACGTACAGTCGTTGGTAACAACGTATCTCTTGTACAGAACGCGGGTTCTACAGCCACTGGTAATTCGAAGGTCGCTGTACTTTCGACTTCTGCGGCTACAACGAACACTTTGCCTGTCCGCGTCATCGACGTTGTAGCAGAGACCGCAACCGCAGCTGACACGTATGTTGAGTTAGTTGTTAAATTCAACTGGGGCATGCACCAGTATCAGAACTCAACTGGTGTATAAGGAGAATAACTAATGGCTATTTCACGCGCCCAGCTACTTAAAGAGCTGCTTCCGGGCCTGAACGCATTGTTCGGTCTCGAATATGCCAAGTATGGCGAAGAGCACAAAGAGATTTTTGAAACTGAATCATCGGATCGTTCCTTTGAGGAAGAAACAAAACTTTCAGGCTTCTCAGCCGCACCTGTCAAAAACGAAGGTTCTGCCATCGAATATGACAATGCGCAAGAAGCATGGTCTGCTCGCTATACACACGAAACCATCGCGATGGGCTTCTCAATCACTGAGGAAGCTATCGAGGATAACTTGTATGACTCATTGTCATCCCGTTATACTAAAGCGTTGGCTCGTGCCATGGCGTACACAAAACAGGTTAAAGCTGCTGCTATCCTGAATGGTGCCTTCTCAGGTACTACATATGGTGACAGCAAAACTTTGTGTGCGACTGACCACCCACTGATTTCCGGTGGTACAAACTCAAACCGTCCGACTGTTGCGGCTGACCTTAACGAAACTTCCTTGGAAGCGGCTGTTATTGGTATCGCAGCATGGACAGACGAACGTGAGCTTCTGATCGCTGCTAAACCACGTAAACTCATCATCCCACCAGCGTTGCAATTCGTTGCTACACGTTTGTTGGAAACTGAGGGCCGCGTAGGTACCGCAGACAACGATTTGAACGCATTGCGCTCTAACGGTTCCATCCCTGAAGGCTACGCCATCAACCATTATCTAACAGATAATAACGCATGGTTCTTGACGACCGATATTCCAAACGGTCTGAAGCACTTCACACGTAGCCCAATGGCTACTTCGATGGACGCTGACTTTGATACTGGCAACAGCCGCTACAAAGCCCGTGAGCGTTACTCGTTCGGTGTGTCCGACCCACTGGGCATCTATGGTTCTCCTGGCGCGTAAGCGTACAGAGGATTATGTTGAGGGGGCTGCTTCGGTGGCCCCTTTTTCTTTGCGTTGACTTATTACGTTATACAGTGGTAGATTAGTGCTATCGGGACTTCCCGGTGAATCTGACAGGCCCGACTGACGACATGCAGACAGATTCACTTAACTCGCATGTGAGGACATATTCATGGCGAATACTACATTTTCAGGTCCAGTGACCTCTACCAACGGTTTCGTTGGTGACATTACCGTCCCAACTTACACAGTTGCAAACGCTCCTTCCGCGGCTACAGCCGGCGCAGGTACAGTTGTTTACGTATCTAACGGTGCAGCAGGTTCTGCTATCCTAGCCTTCTCTGACGGCACAAACTGGAAGCGTTCCGACACAGGCGCTACAATCGCAGCAGCATAAGGAGTTAGGTTATGAGTGATCGTTTCACCCCACCTTCCACCGAAGAACTTGCTGCTCGCGGGCTAAATCCTGACGGCACCCCCGTCAAGAAAGTGGCACCTAAGAAAGTAGCGAAGAGTTCTTCTGATAAGAAAGAGGGCTAACCATGTCCAATTCAGACGTACGTACTAAGCGGGTCACAGCGGCGGCTTCTCTAGCTGTCGGCCCCGCACGTATCCGCCAAGTGCAGGTACTAACCACCGCGGGTGGCGCAGGTAGGTTGACCATTACAGACGGTGCCGGCGGCGCTACTATGCTTGACCTCGACTTTCTAGCTTCTGATTCCCACTCGGTAAACATCCCTGATTGGGGTATCCGGTGCCAGAATGATGTACTTATCACAGCGATGACTAACATCAGCGCGATGACAGTGTTTTACAGCTAGAGGTGCGTTATGCGGTGTTACTACAAATCAGGCGGCTCTGTTAAGAAGTCTCCTGCGTGGACACGCAAAGCAGGTAAAAGCGAGTCCGGTGGCCTCAACGCTAAGGGTGTTGCGAGCTACCGGAAGGCTAACCCCGGCAGTAAGTTAAAGACTGCTGTAACCAAAAAGCCCAGTGAGTTGAAGAAAGGCTCAAAAGCTGCGAACCGTAGAAAGTCGTTTTGTGCCCGTATGCAGGGCATGAAGAAGAGAAACACTAGCTCCAAGACCGCAAATGATCCTGATAGCCGGATCAATAAGAGCCTGCGGAAATGGAACTGTTAACCTGAGATAGGGTAGACCCATGATGAGAACAGATATGAAGAAGCAGATGAGCGGCGCACCCAAGAAGTCTATGCGCCCTAAGATGCGTCCCGAAGGTATGGACGAGGAGCGCGGTGGCGCACCCAAGAAGTCTATGCGCCCTAAGATGCGTCCCGAAGGTATGGACGGGGCGCGCAGTGGTGCACCCAAGAAGTCTATGCGCCCTAAGATGCGTCCTGAGATGATCGGCAACACTCCCGGTAGCCAAGGTACACGCGGCATCGACCCGATGGAGAACTATGGTGCTGAAGGTATGCCTAAGATGAAAAAGGGTGGCGGCGTCAAGAAGATGATGGGCGGCGGCATGGCTAAGTCAGGCTACAAAGCCGGTGGCAAAGTACGTGGCTACGGTAAAGCACGTGGCGGCAAAGCCTGCAAAATGCGCTAACGCGTAAGTATTACAAAGAGGCGTAAGAAATGACCACATCGGGCAGTACAGCGTTTAACATGGACTTCACGGAGATCGCGGAAGAAGCGTGGGAACGTGCGGGCCGCGAGATGCGTTCTGGGTATGACCTGCGCACTGCTCGGCGTTCCATGAACTTGATGACAATCGAGTGGCAGAACCGTGGCATTAACATGTGGACCATTGATTCTGGTACGATAAACCTAGTAAAAGGTACTTCTCAGTACACTTTACCAGCGGATACCATTGACCTGATGGAACACCAAATACGTACCAACAGTGGTAACTCAAACACACAATCTGACCTCACCATAAGCCGGATCAGTGTAAGCACGTACGCATCTATACCCAACAAGTTATCAGAGGGGCGTCCCATTCAGTTATATGTGGAGCGTCTACGTGATGCCCCGAAGGTGAACGTGTGGCCCGTGCCTGATAACGACAACTACGTGCTGTATTACTGGCGTATGCGCCGTATCGAGGATGCCGGTAGCGGTGTACAGACCGCGGATATGAACTTCCGTTTCTTCCCTTGCCTTGTGGCGGGTCTAGCGTATCACATCGCTATGAAAGTTCCAGAGCTAGTTGAGCGCATACCGATGTTGAAGGCTGTGTACGACGAGCAGTTTGACATGGCTGCAGGCGAGGACCGTGAGAAGACGTCAGCGCGTTTTGTGCCGCGGATTGGTAGGATTGCCTAATGGCTAACCAGTTCGCTTCTTCCCAAAGGGTACTCGCTCTATGCGACGTATGCGGGTTCCAGTACAAGTTACGGGAACTGCGTAGTCTTTTTGTTAAGGGGCGGGATACGGACGTGAAGGCGTGCCGCGAGTGCTGGAGTCCAGATCATCCACAACTGAAACTGGGAGAGTTCCCTGTTAACGACCCACAAGCAATTCGCAACCCGCGTATTGATACCAGTATTACTGCTTCTGGGGACTATAGTAGTCTCAATCTACAGTGGGGTTGGAACCCTGTAGGTGGGGGCAACGACCCATTTGGGTTAACCCCGAACGATCTTATTGGTATAGCCCAAATAGGTCAAGTTACAGTAACTACATCATAGGAGTGATGAGATGA
>TARA_R110000764_G_scaffold6369_2_pt1 | contig 11922 bp, 20 predicted proteins | sample TARA_R110000764 | Tara Oceans TARA_R110000764 (sample SAMEA4398111) | marine metagenome | biome: Polar Biome; feature: [SRF] surface water layer (ENVO:00010504); material: water (ENVO:00002006), including particulate matter (ENVO:01000060) such as... | depth 5 m | reverse complement strand
GATGATCAAAAGGCGATGATTAAAACATTGACTGAATCTGGCGATGTAATGTGAGCACAAAAAATCATTCTTGCTGAACTATGAACTGAATTCGGTGGTCAAGCGAGAGCACAAGCACTGACATTTGAATGACAAATGCAACAATTATCAAACACTTTATGAGATGTGAAAGAAGAAATCTGAAAAGGATTGATCCCGATTATCATGGCTCTTGTTGATGAATATAAACCAGTAATTCTGGAATTCGCAAATTCAATTGCTGTTTGGTTTCAAAATAAAGAAAACATTGACTGAATGATTGAGTCGGTAAAAACTTGAATTTGAGTATTAAAGACAATATGATCTGTAATTTGAACAATTATTGATATATTATGATTCTTCTGATGAGCAATTCACAAGGTTTGAGAAGACATTTGAATGTTTCTCGCACAAACATATCTTTGATTTGTTGAACTTTGAAGAATTATTTGAGAAGTTTGGCTGGGAGTAAAAACTGCAACAGTTTCTGTTTTCACTTCTATATCTGAAATAGTCTCTGGAGTAATTACTTCAATTACTTCAAAATTCACTGCGATGTTCGATAAGATCAAAGCAATTGCAAATAAGATCAAAGCACTTTGAGGAAAGATCTCTGGAGCTGTCTCTGGAGCTGTCAGCTCTGTTTGAGAGTTCACTTGATTATCATGAACAAAAGCAAATTGATGAGATGTTGCTTCATGAGGTGCATACTTAGTTTGAGAAAGAGGAGCAGAAGTGTTCACTCCGACTCAAAGTTGAACAATCACTCCAGCTGGTTGAGCTTGAGCAGTCACAATCAATATGGGTTGAGTTACTGTGACAGATGAAGCTGATGAAAACAGACTCATTGAAAAAATGAAATCAGCATTGACAGATGACATGAAAATGTTCAATAATTTCGGAATATCTTAATATCTTATATATAAAATTATGTTGAATCAAAATCCATTGAATACAAGTCCATTGAATTCTTGAAATATTCCGACAAATGTTGCACAAGATAGCATCACAATCAATGGGTTTTCTTTATCAAATCAATATATAAAAACATTTTGATACGATGATAATCTGAATACGAAAGTTTCAACAACTTGAAGACCTCAAGCAGATTGACTGATATTTTTATCAAATTTCAAAGAGTGAAGATCAATAAAATTCTGAATTCATATTTCATGAACAGATGAAGCTGATTTCACTCAAAGACTTGATGAGTTAAGAAAAAATATATTCAAAAAGAATGTTTTTCTGGATATGAAAATCAATTGAGTTGTAAGAAGAGTAAATGTGAATTGCACGAGTTCTCCAAAAAGTTTCAGTCATTACAATAAAACATTTTTAAAAACTGAACTTGTTTTTCAAGCAACTGATTCATATTGGTATGAATTAAGTAATCAGTCAACAAGTATTGATAATGTGACAGCTAGTTTTCAAGAAGAAATCACTCCTCTGGGGACTGCTGAAACTGAAATCAGTGCGTATGTACTCTTTACAACTTCAAACTCAACACAGATCAAATTGACTGTATGAGATAATGAAATGACAATCAATCATGCGTTTACTGATTGAGATATTGTCAGACTTGATTGACCGACAGCCAGTGTTTATGTAAATGAAGTTGAAATTGATTATGATGATATATTTCCTATAATGGAAGTATGAACAAATTTCTTTAAATTTGAAATAGATTGAACATTTAATGCTAATGTATTAATTCTTAATAAGATAAATTATGTTTAATATAAAATTATATCAAAAAGACTGATCAACAAAGATCAGTTTTCTTGAATTAGATAAACTGTCATCAGTGTGAGCAAGTTCTGCTGAAATAAATGGTTGATATGGAAGTACTAAGATTTCTTTTGTGCTTCCTATTTCAAATACTAATTTTGAGATATGAAATATTATCAGATTACAATTTGAAAAGAATCTATTATTTAGATGATCAATTATTGAAGTAAAAAAAGTATATTGAAAAAGAAAACAAACAATTGAACTGAAAATGATCTGATTATCGTGACTTGCATGAACTATTCAAACAAACGCAATATACACTGATACTGCATCGAATATAATGAAAGATCTGATTGATAATTTCAACATTGAATATGGATCGAATATATTATCCTATGATTCATTAACAATTCCAGATTCTGTGTGAAATATATCTCTTGATTTTTCAAAATATACTTCATATTTGAATGCAATGAAAGAAGTTGCAGAAACTTCTGGATTATTCATGTTTATTGATAATTTATGAATTATATACTTGAAAGAAAGATCAAATTTTGATACTCATAAATTAAAAACATGAAAACAAATCAATACTTTATCAGTAACAGAAGATTGAACTGATCTCGTGAATAAATTGATTTTAAAATATGCGACATGAACAAAAACATATCAAGATGCACCGAGTCAAGCACAATATACAGTCAGAGAAAAATACATTGATAAGTCAAGTGAATTGAGCAATGTTGCAACTGCTGACATATATTGAGCAAGTTATCTTTCGCAATATAAGGACAAAATAAAAAAGATTTCAATTCAAGTAAATAATGAGTATAATTTTTTCGAGATAAAGCCGTGAGATTTGATGACTATTAGAAATATAAATTATGATATTGCTGAACTGCAAGTTGTAAAAGTAAGATATTGACTTGAAACTTGTGACATTGAACTGGAAGTATTTTATTCTTTCGCAAAAGAAATATTTAATAATTAAGAATATATTATGGATAAAAAATTGAATAATGCAGAGAGTACACTGCTTTGAGATTTACAAGCAAGTAATACGACAAGTCTTGTTGTTGCAACTTGAGAATGAGCATTGTTTTGAACTGTTTTCCCTATTGAAGTAACTTCTGAACAATTTTCATGAACTATTGCAGTAAAAAGGGAAACGATAACAATTTCATGAAGATCTGGAGATGTTTTGACTATCGGATCAAGAGCAAGTCAATTATGTGTTCAAGATGATTCAGCAGTTCCAAAAACAAGAACTCAAAACGCATTGAGTTTTCTTTCATGAGATAGAATATATATATCTATTACTGAAAAAGATTCTGATGATTTAAACGCAATAATAAATTTGCATATTTCAACATGATGAAGTAATAATTATGAAATTGCCGTTGAATGAGTATCTGAATATTATGATTGATTAAAAGTAAGAGTAAAATCGGATTTTACAAATACTTCAACAATAACGTTAAAGATAAATTGATTATCTGTTATTAATGCAAAAAAACAACAATGATTATGAAATTTACTTGAATGAGATTATTGAATAAATTGAATAGCAGAATTCATATATAATTCTACATTATGAGTATTTCAATTTGAATCAGAAGTTGCAAATCCAGTTACTTCATCTGCTATGGAATTATTAGATAGTACAGTTTTATTAAGTTCAGCTACAAGTATCACAACATGAACATTCGAAGCAAAAAATCACTTAATGATAAAAACAATAATGAATTGAAATGCAAGTAATGCAATATATTCATTAACATTTAATTGAGATACATGAGCAAATTATTCAGCAAGTATAGTAAGAGATTGAGCTTTTGCATTATGAGCTGATAACGTAAGCAATATACAGATAGTAAATTCTGTTATGATTGCGAATGATAAATTGTCCAGTGTATTTAATGTAGATAATATAATAAATGAAAGTAAATGATTATTATGAAATTCATACGCTTATCAATTAGTGCAAGATAGAAATACATATTCACAAGGTTGAAGTTGGAATGATAATGCACAAATAACAAGTATCACCATGACTGCATCTGCTTGAAACATGGTTGCATGAACAAGGATTGAAGTTTATTGAGCTGATTAAATTTATTTATTAAAATTTATAAAATGGAAGCAATAGTAAAAAAATGAGAAGTATATTCATTAATTTGAATATCTGATAAAAAATGAGAATTAGAATTAGCAGAAAAAAAATGGGATAAAGTAATAATTGATTTTAATATTACAGATATACAGAGGGCTTCGATAAATTATTGAATTTCTTTCGATTTCATTGATTGAGAAATAATTCTTTCGGATAATACTGTATATTTAGAGTCAATTAAAAGTGAAAAAACTTCTGAAATAAAAAAAGAATATAACACAATTATTCTTGAAAAATATTCCTATACTGACCAAATCAACATGAGTGCTGAAATTCAAGAAATTCATTTAGTTGCAAGATTAGAACAAAGAGAATTTACTGATGCAGAAATGTTGAAAGTTTGAGAAGCGACTTCAATGAAATATTGGATTGATGAAAAGAAAACTGAATGTAATGAAAAAATACTGGCTTTATAATCAAGGAGATTTTTAATTCATAATTAATAAATTATGTGAGAATCTAAAAATCATGATTATTGAAACAATAGAGGACAAAAATTTGACAAAGACAATAGGTTAAAAACTATTAGTCAAGATTTCTTGTTCAATGTATCTGTTTGAAGAGTTGAGGGCTATAGATCAATGAGTGTGATTTGAATAAATCCAAATTTAATTCAAACTTGATCACTTCAACAAACAGTGTCTCCACAAGGTTGACAATATACTTTCCCAGCAACTGATGTAAGTTTTTATATTTCAAGTACAAGTACAGCAGATATTGCAAATACTTTTGCTTTGACATTGCTTGATTCAGATTATAATGAAGTCAATGTTTTAGTCACTCCAAATGGTAGAAATGCCGTACTAATTACATGATGAACATTCTTGAGATTAAATGCTTGTATTAATGCAAGTTGAACTGCAAGTCAATGAGATATTTACATATCTACGTCATCAACGAATACTAATTGAGTACCACCATTAAATGAAACACTTTGAAGAATTATTTTTGAAGATTATTGAACTGTTGATTCAAGTGCTGAAAGAATACATAATTCAGTTTATACAGTACCAGCATGAAAAACATTATTCACATATAATATAAGAGCTTGGCTTGGTAAAAATAAAGATGCTGTTGTTTATATATATATACGTCCATTCGGTTGAGTATTTATTGAAAATATCAGATATCAATTATATGAGGGTAATTTTGAAAATGCTTTGAACCCGTTGACTCCTATTCCAGAAAAAACTGATATTGATTTCAGAGCAACAACAGCGAATAATGCTACTGAATTGACAGTGAATACAAGTTTCATTTTAGTTGATAATGATAAATTATAATATGTATTAATAAAATATTAGGATAATTTATAAAAATAACTATTATGTATATATAACTATTTTTATTTTATTATTGGATCTTATGGAAAGAAGAATTGAAAAATTGGAGGACGATTTCAATGAAGTGCAAAAAATACTATATAAAATGGCTGCGAATATTGACAGTATAAACCAGCATATCAACAAAGCTATATCATTAGATGAAAAAGTTGTCAGACAAGATGAAAGGCAGAAAGTCAATGAGCAAAGATTTATCAAAATAGAAGCGAAGCAAGAACTGTTTCAAACAAATATAAATTGAATCAATCTAAAGATTGCAATGGTTTCATGAGGGTGGACTGTTGTCATGTTTATGATTTCAAAACTTTAAAATATACTTTACTTATTAAAAATTAATTATGTCAAATTGATGTGGTTGAGAATGAGGGTTTAAGTTTACAATTATTAGAAAATGGATCAAAAAACTTCCTCTTTTAGATGACGATAAGATTGATAAAACATATTATAATATCGAAATTAATGCTTGTGATCCACATGATGATAAGTTTGAGGTATGAGGTTGATTATATGATTTTCTAAAAGCTAATTATGATTTTATTAATGATTTATTAATAGAATTACATTGGACAACTACACCTTGAAGATTTTTAATATTATCAACTGTATTTCCATTAATGAATACAGTATGAATTAAATATTTTAATTGGACTTGTATTTGGAAAAGAAAAAAATAGTTTATTATCAAAAAAAATAGTATGATAAAAGAATATAAATGATTATCTGTTGTTATAAATAAAAAGCAGTGAAAAGTAAATGCTTCATATAATAGGTTTTCAAAAGTAATTGTTTTATATCCTAGCTTCTTTAAATTAAGCATAGTAAGACAATATTCAATTTTAGAACATGAATATTCTCATCATATATATTGGAGAATGCCGATTCTATATCGTAAATTATGGGAATTTATAAGTAATTGAAAATTGATAAAAGTTTTGAATATAATGTGAATTACTAAATATAAAAAAAATGCTTTTGTTTCAGAATATGCAAAAACGAAATCAACAGAAGATTTTGCAGAGTGTATTGAAATTAAATATTTATCAGATAATGACAAGAAAAAAACATTCAAAACATATGCAGATTTTAAAATGAAAATAGCATATTCAATGTATACTTATTTCAGTAATCAATAAATTATGAATTTAAGCGAGTTTATATGAAAATATAATAATCAATCAATTGATGTCGATTGAGTTTATTGAAGTCAATGTGTTGATCTAATTAAAAAATATACTATTGATGTGTTCTGAATAACATTGTGAACATTCTGATGATCTGCGAAGTCTGGCTGGAATAATAAAAGCAATACTTTTCCAGAAGATGAATGGGAAAAAATAGAAAATAATTATGATGATGAAGATCAAACTCCAAAAGCATGAGATATAATCTTTTGGTGATATGGGACTTATGGTCATGTTTGAATTGTAATCAATTGATTCAAAGGAGAAAATAAAATTGAAGTATTCAATCAAAACACTGGTAATTGAAATTGAACTTGATATGATGACAGATCAAGAATTGAGAATAATACATATAATCAATGTCTTGGCTGGTATAGATTAAAAGATGATAATTTCGAGATGAATGATTTGATAAATGAAAACGAGTCTTTAAAAGAAAAAAATAAAACTTTAAATGAAGAAAATTCTGAATTAAAAGAAAAAATCAAAGATGCAATTAATATTTTATCATAATTATTATGTCAGAAGATTACAGAGTATTCGCACAGAATTGAGATGTTTCAGATAATGAAGAAGAAAAATAAAAACTTTCTTCTTTTTTTTATGTCAATTTTTTGCATTCTAAAAAAAAGACTGGTATAGTTATATTGTCAGTTGCAACAGACATAATATATTTTTAAAACAAAAACAAATGAGCAGAATTTGAAAAATGAAAGTTTCACATGAAACACATATTGAAATATTAAAAGAAACGCAAGAAATATATGAATCAATTATTTGAAATGCAAAAGATGCAGTAAAAGCATTAAATGAAGATTTACTTCTAAACTGGAAACAAAACTAATATACTTTAAAAAATAAAAATAAAATTATGAAAAACAATATAAAAGAAATTACAGTATTAATAATTATTTTACTTATTATTATAATAATCGGATCATTTCATCAAAAATATAAAAATGAAAAAATAATGAATTTAAAATTTGAAATGCAAAAACAAGAAATTGAAAAAAATAAAATTTCAGAAGATGAAAGAAAAATTGTTGAAATGAAAAGAGAAGATGAAAAAAATAAAAAAGAATTGAAAGAAGTTCAAGAATATAAAAAAGATCTTGATGTTGTAGAAAAAGAAATAATTTCAGATCAAGAATGCTTGAAAATACAAATTGAAAGAGCTTTTGAGTGAAAAGAAGTGAAAGAATGATATTGTGATGATCAAAAACAGCTAAAAACAGAGGAAACAAGCAAAACTGGCTCTGTGAGCGATGTTTCAGTGAAAAAGGTATCATCGTACCAAAAAAGCAATTTTAAAATAGAAAAATCAACACTTTTTATGTGTTTAGATGTAAAAAATCAATTTTGACTTAAAGTTGATGAAATAAGATGTGCAACAATGATGACAATGGTTTGATTACTTGAAACACAATATTGAACGACTGGAATTTGACCAGATCTCAATAATATATATTGAATTAAAAATCCAACTGATAAAGCTGGATTACTTGGAAACTGGAAAAAAACATTTGCGAATAATATTTATTTTGAAACAAAAGAAATGAGTTCATATGCTTTCGCATATTATTATATGAATTATCACGATCACAGAAATATGGATCAATTCGTTGACAGATATGTTGCATGGAATAATGAATGATACAAAACAAATTTAAAAGCGAATTATGATTGGATATATAATGAGTATGAAAATTTATTACAATAAAAAAAAGAGAGCAAGGAGGACTCTCTTTTTCTGATCTTTCGTGAAAAAGATTCTGGATTTATGGTGCTTTTTTCAAAGCCATATAATTATATATACAAAGCTAAAAAACACAAGTTCAATATATTATCTTATATTGAAAGTAGAATAAAAGTTTAAAAAAGATTTGCAATAAATTCTACTTTGTATATAATAAGATTACTTAATAAATAACTTTTTGGATTTATGGAAAAGATAGTAAATGACATATATAGTGAATGTGAAGAAAAACTGACATCAAATCAAATAGATGTTTTAATTTCTAATCTTGAAGACCTTTCAGAAATTAAGTATTGAAATGAATGAATTGAAGCAATCCCAAGTGAAGAGGTTGCTAGAGAAAATTGTCAATCTATTATTTAAAAATATACATATGAGAAGAGCAGACAGAAAAACAATGAAAAAAATTAATAAAATAGGATCAGAGGTTTTACCTCTTTTCATATGTATAATGTGAATTATTATATTTTATAATCTTAAATAAGATGATACAAATTAAAACTTTCAGTCCGAAGTCTCACAAAATCAAGGCTTTAATTTACTGACCAAGTGGAGCTGGTAAAACTGTGTTATGATGAAGTGCTGAAAATGTGATCTTTGCATCAAGTGAAGATTGATTGCTTCCATTAGCAGATCAAAAAATCCCTTTTGTAAAAATTGAAACATTACCACAATTAAAACAATTAAGAGATTTTCTGAAAAATGAAGAACATGAATTTGAAACTCTTGTAATTGATTCAATAACTGATATCAATGAAAGAATTAAAAAAAGTATTGAAGAAAAAAACTGAAAATCAATGGAATTGAGCATGTGGGCAGAATTAACTGAAAAAATCAAATGAGTCTTGTCTGATATAAAGGATCTTGATATGCACATCATAATCATTGCACAAGAAAAATTTGAAAAAGATTGAGATCAAATCAAAAAAATTATTCCGAGTTTGAATTGAAAGCTCTCAACTGATATTTGTTATTTAATGGATATAGTTTGATATATATTTATTGATTCAGATTGAGAAAGAAAATTGATAACAAGTCCGAACGAAAAATTTCTTTCAAAAGATAGAACAAAAAGAATTTGAAATAATACTGAATTGAACTTCAAAAAATGGGTGCAATTAGTGAGTGAAATGCACAATGATGAAGAAGAAGTTCTTTATACAATTATGACAGATACAGAAAAAAATCTGATCGAAAGAAAAGCAAATTTCAAAGAATTAAAAAAATTAATTGAATGAAGTAAAACGATTGATGAATTAATTAAAAATTTCAAAGAAATCTGAACTTGAAAAGTAACTCCAGAAGACTTGAAAAAATTAATTAAAATAAAAGATGAATTAAAAGAAACTTTAGATCCTAAAAAAACAGAAGATGTCAAATAAAACATATATAAACTGAACATCGTGCAAAGCGATTACATGAAAATTCGGGGATTTCTTCAATATGTCTTTCAAGCTGGAAGACTTACAACAATATGTGAATGAAAAATGATATGTAAATATCGTAATGAGTAAAAGAAAAGAAGTCTGACAATATGGAGACACTCACTATTTCACACTTAATGAATGGAAGCCAGACGGAGAAAAAAAGAGTAATAATTCAAATAATTATTCAGACAATAATTGAGGTGACATTAGTGTTGAAGACATTCCATTTTAATATATAAATATAAGTCATGGAAATTAAAAAAATTATAGAATCTATAAATGAAGTAAATGAATATTTTACAAATGAAATAATTGACAATAATTACTGCGTAATGGATTGATGCGAATATACTATCGTTATAGATATTCCAACAGAAGAAAAATTATTCAGATTCAAATTATGGATTTGAAATGATCCAGAAAATTTGAGAATATATGATTATTGAGATTTTCAACTGGAATTCAGCAAAAATCAAAAAATAGAACTACATAAAAGATTCAATAGCAAAAAACAAGGTTGATATAATAAAATAATGTATGAAAAATTATTCAAAAAATTCAAACTTAGTAAAAGAACAGATCGTTATTATCCTTTTTAATATATAAAAACTAAATATGAAGACTGAAAATCAAATATTTGAATCATACTTGAAAAAATATCAAATTAGATGACATTATTTTGATTATTCAAAAAGTGAAAAAGATGAAATATTCAGATCACAATCATATTGAATGTTTAAATTAAATATTAGAATTGAAGAATTAAAAAAAGAAATTAAAAAACCATTTATAAAATTAAAAACTAAACTATGTCAAATATATATGAGCTTCCAAAAGAAATAGATCAAGCATTATTGAAATATTATAATTGTTTTGATGAAGAAACTGGAGAATTAATTGTTGAAGAAGAAATGTTCAAAAAAGCTGAAAAAGATTTGTTTGAATTACAAAATCAAAAAGATGAACTTCTGGAATGGTACTTGAAAGATAGATCGAACAGACTTTCAGATAATGCTGGATTACAAAACGAGATCAACAGACTGCAATTAAGAATTAAAACGAACAATAAGAAAATTGAAAGAGTTGAAAAAATTGTTGATTATAATTTTGCTGAAATGTTCAACTGAAAAGCAATTAATTTCGGAAGTTTTACTGTAAACTATAAAAATTCAGAAGCAACTGTGATTGAAGATGAATCAATGATCCCAGATAAGTACAAAGTAACTGAAACAAAAGTCACAATCAAGATTCCAAAAGCTGAAATAAAAAAAGCACTTAAATCTGGAGAAAAAGTTCCATGAGCAATAATTCAAAAAAATAAAACTTTATCAATAAAATAATGAGAAAAGTCTGAAAAATTAAAGTAGTATATTCATTCATGACTCAATACTTTGCACAAAATATAAATAAAGAAGATGATTTCATTCTTACTATTAAAAAGAAAAAGAAAACGAGAACACTTCAAGAAAATAAATTGATCCATGTATTGATTCAAATGTTTGTTGATGAAGAAAAGAAACTTTGAAATGAATATGAATTTGAAGAAATGAAAAATATTATGAAAATGGCTCTTATATGAGTTAAGGAGATACAGCTTTGAGAATTCGTTGTTCAGTACCCGAAAAAGTGAACATCTGATCTGACAGTTGAAGAATGAATTCGATTCATAGAAAAAATGATCTTTTCATTAAATGAAAGATACAAATTAAAAATACAATCAAAAGATGATGAAAGGCTTCTGGATTATTACGATCAAAATATTCAATAATTATAAAATATGAAAATAGAAAGACCAAAAACAATTCCAGATTTAAGAAGAATGAAAGGAATCCAGATGACAGAAGTTGCAAAAGTTGTTGCAAAACGTACATATTATAGATGTATTCAATGAGAAGTAATTCCAACGAAAAAAACAATTGATAAATTATGTGTATTATTTGAAATTGACGAAAAAACATTCAAGAGACTATTGAAAAATACTTTATTAAAATAAATTTATATTATGGAAAATTTCATAAAAATAGGTGCTGAAAAAATTGCTGAAAGTGTAATTGTTGAAAATATAGTGAGTTACTCAAAAGAATTTGCTCAATTCTGTGAAAATAATCCATTCTTTATACCTTATTTGCTTACTTTTGTATTATTATGTATATTCACATCAAAATACTTTAAATTTAAATACAAAGCATATAATGAAGAATTAAAAAACAACAAACTTGAACTTGAAAATTGATTAAATAAACTTTCAACAAAAATCATTTGATCATTATTAATGGATTCAAAAAGTGAAAAT
>TARA_R110000764_G_scaffold446_3_pt1 | contig 11931 bp, 9 predicted proteins | sample TARA_R110000764 | Tara Oceans TARA_R110000764 (sample SAMEA4398111) | marine metagenome | biome: Polar Biome; feature: [SRF] surface water layer (ENVO:00010504); material: water (ENVO:00002006), including particulate matter (ENVO:01000060) such as... | depth 5 m | reverse complement strand
TTAATTGACGCAAATAAAAGAGTCGAGGAGCTTCGTAATAATTTAGGCTTTGGTAACTTTTTAAAAGATAATCAGGGTAATTATACTGTAGGTGATAGCGAAATACGTGTATTCACTGAACTAAGCGAATCTTATCAAAATGAATTAGAGTTTTTATATGACTTAGAAAACCCAGAGACTCTAGCTACACTAAAAAACGCTTGGCTTAAATCAACTATTCATGCAAATGAGCTTTCTCGTGAATTAAAAGCTAAAGAGTCTTTGTTATCCTCAACAAGCGTATTTGATCAACAAGCAGCAGGAATAGACAAATCACGATTGACTGAAGGATTGCCTGATCTTCAAAGAAGAACTCACATAGCACAAGCAAAAAGAGAAGCCTTAGACCATTACTATTTACTTAATCATAGGTATTTAGAAAGCAAAGAAGCTAAAGAAACTCACGTTTTACAACATTTTGGTAAAGGCTTTGCTATAGGTATGGGTATTAGTAAATTTAATGCAAATACAATATTTGGGGGTAATGAATATACTGAAGACGCCGCTTTAGAAGTTTTAAATCAATATTCTATACCAATTACAGCGGACGAGATTGAAAATACTGAGCTTAGTGGAGGTGAAGAAGTGGCCGAATTTATGGGGGACATTACAGCATTAGGTGTAAAGCTAATGGCTGTTAAGTCAGTTATTAACCCTGTGTTTTTAGGCGGAGGAGCTAGAGCTGGTAAGTTTATTAAAGCTTCACAAGCATTAAAGAATACTCCTAAGTTGCAGAGAGGATTAGCTTACATGGCTGAGAATGGTGTACTAGGTGCGTATTATAGTTCAAAAGTGGGTGCAGGTAGAAAATTTGTGGCAGGTACAAAGCTAATTGATAAGCTAGGTATTTTAGCTATTGAGGGAGGCATGGAAGAATTTTCATTTCAAACTATTGGCGGTCAGGCTGGTCAAGGTTTTGGTTTTGGTATAGGACATAGATTACCTTTAAGTCTAATGGGTAAGTGGAAGCCTAAAACAGAATTTGCCGCTGTATTTAAAAGATTTACAGCCCCAAAATTAAACTCTGCTATATCTGCCACCGCTTCTATGGAAGTTGCAGGAATATCTGAGGCTGCATGGGAGCTGCTTATACATGATGATACTTTTAAAGAAAAGTTTGATGAGCTTGTACCTAGTTTAATTGGTGAGCAGGGTAAGGGTTGGAAAAACAGTCTAGGGCGTAGACTATTATTTAACTTGTCTATGAACGCTCTATTATCTACCTCAGCTGCGTATAACCCATACAGCATAGGTAACATTATAAGAAGAAAAAAAACATACAATCCTAAAACAGGAGAATACGGAGTAAGTGGAGCAGAACAAATAGTAGATCAATATAAAAGAGACTTTACTATTAGAAAAGACAAACTTATTGAAGCAATAAATCATTTTGAAAATGGTGTTGCCAATGGGGGTGAAGTTTATGCTGATGTAATAAAAGAGCTTAAAACCGATCTTGAAAACGTACACAACTTTCAGCTTACTGTAGACAATTATATATTTAAGAAAGTAATTGTAGATAAAGAAGCTTTTAATAACCCAGATGGAGAATCAACTCTTGGTGTGGTAGAGAACATGGCAGGAGACTTAATGGGCGGTATGATTAACACGGTCATGACTAAACCAAAAAACTGGGAGTCTGCTATGAAACGACTTGTTTCTGAGTACAATCTAGTTAACAAGCAGTTATATGATGCGGAGCCTATAAATAGCAAAGATCTTATAGACCGTATAGAAAAAGAGGGCCCAGATAAGTTTATAGCCTCTCTACAAGCCTTACAAAATACAGCAGAAACTGATAAAGCGAAATTACTAAAACGACACGGTGTAGTTAGAGAAACAGTGTTTGCCAATGGAGTAAGACATAGAATAAGATACAATAAGCGTACTCAACAGTACGTGCAGTATTTTAAAAGAGTAGACGCTGCGGGTAAAGATAAAACGCTTACCGATGGAGAAGTAAAGTCATTAAGAGCCGCCGATGTAGCTGAAGCCAACAAAATATTTGAATACGAAAAAAACCGTAACCTAAATGACATTAGCATGTACGGCGATGGTAATACAACTGGTAATGCTCGAAATGTAGTAGAAATAGGTAGTAATAATATTAGCGATAGGCTTAAGAAAGCTAGACAAGCAAAAGAAGACGGAGCTAAAAACAGTAAAACTATACATGCCTTAGAAACTATACGTGGGTTATTCCGTGTTATGCCTAACATGGCCCAGTCTAGGTTTGTATTACACTCTAGTCCTGGATCTTTGAACAAAGTAATTAAAGCAAGAGCTTTTGAAAAAAGACAAGAAGCAACTTCTTTATTTAATCAAGGTATATATACTGAGGCTGAGTTTGCGTCTGAAATTCAATCTATACGTGATTGGTCATTTAACGCGGCTACAAACCCGTTTATATCAGGAGCTAAAAACTCTATACACATAGACGTTAGCCCTGGCTCAAACGTAAAGAAAAAAGATATAGGTAGAGTATTAGGCCATGAAATATCACATCCATTATTAAATATAATTGCGGAAGCATCTCCTGAATCTTACAAAGCTCTAGAACAGCAAATGCTTTCAGACCCTAAATATGCTAAAAAATACAAGTGGGCATTAGAACAGTACGGATTTAGTAAAGAACAAATGCAGCAAATGCGTTTAAATGTTGCTGCAAGTGATGTAACTGAATTACAGAAAAGACAACAAACTGTTCTTAACGAAACTATGGCTGAGTGGTTAGGAGAACAAATGTACAATTCTAATCTTTCACAGCGACTTGATAAAAGAATTTCTAGACCTATATACAACGCATATAGAAAATTGTTTGGTGATGCAGCTGGAGAAATTGGGATGGATTTCCTTAGTAAAAATAATGTGGACCCTTCTACTCTAACTTTAGAAGATTTAACAGATTTATCTAAAATTAGCGATAAAATAAATAGAGCAATTAGATTAGGTAATAATTTAAAGTTTGATGCTTCTATACCTATGCCTGAAGAAATGTCTACTAATGCAGATCATTTTAATTTAATTAATGAAAACGCTTTATTCAACTCTTTAAATAAAGAAACTTTAACAAAACAAGAGTTTAACAAGCTTAATAATTTAATTAAAGCTCGCGATATGCGCTTTAACGGTGTTTCTGCGCTTAAGATTCACCAGGAAACAGGGATGTTTGTAAATCGTACAGGCCAAATTGTTTCTTACGAAGGACCATTGCATACTACAAAATCAGGTAAAGATGGATTAGTTAGAATAATGGAAGCAGTAAACGAGTCTCCGGCGGAAGGCATAGCTTCAGTAAACGTTAGATTAGATCAGCTTTTTGATGGACCGGCGCTTTTATATTACCCAAAACTAAAGAACATGGAAATTGAGCTTGTGTTTGATAGCTCTAAAAAAAGTGTTACAGACTCTGGCTATGGCTCATATCTTACAGGTGGAAATTTTGACGGTACTAAAATTACAATAAAATACACTCGGGATACAGTAGACAATTTTATAAAGGCTCATAAAGAGTCTGGAGCAGATGCCGCATTCCGAATATTAAATAGATTGCCAGGTAGAAAAACTCCTTTTGTTGCAGATGCAGAGTACGTTGGGGTTTTAAATTTTTTAGACTTAAGCAAAGGAGAGTCTAAAAAACAGTACAATAGCGATGTAATAGACGCATATAGTCTTACAAATGCTGTAGCTCATGAAGTACAACACTATATTCAAGGCCAAAGTAGTCAATCCCCATTAGGCGGTACTAAAAGATCTTCAACCAGGGCAATACAAGGCTTATATATAAATGATTCTTTTGCTAAAGACGTACAAAAAGATTTTAATGCCTTAAGCGAGTTGAAGAACTTAGAGCCTAAAGAAACAATAGAACGCCTTTTAGGTAAAGAAGTTTCTGCCGACTTATTTAATTTAAGAAAAAAATTATTTGAATTTTCTATAAACGATGAAATTAATTTTGATAACAAGTCTAGCGTAGAGCAGTACGATATGTATACTCAGTACAGAGACATGGTTAAAGAAGTTACAGATAAGTTATTTAAAGAAAGTGCTTATGCTTATGAAGGTAACTTTGTTAAGCTAGCTGCTACTGAGATAGACATACTTAAGCTACGAATAGAAAATGCTTTAGAAAAAAATACAATAGAGCCAGAGTTATTAAGTGATAGTGCTTATCAGCTTATTTATGGAAAAGATGCTTTACAAAATATTGCGGACCGTAAAATAAGTAATGAGCTAATTCCTGACAACAGCGCTAATGTTATTACTTTCTTTGAGAAATTGCAAGAGTCAGTTATTGATAAATCTATGTTATTGCCTATTAATGAGGCGGTACAAAGACTAGGCGAATTAGCCCCATTAGTAAATGACTTACAACGATACGAAAAGCTAGACGGAGAAGTAGAAGCAAGAGGAGTTCAAGTATTAAACCAAGCTACTGCGTTAGGTGAAGGAGCTTCTAAGGAGGCTGGTAAAAGGTTACAGCAGCAAATGGACAAAGCTTATGTAACACCTACTGAAGGATATTTAAGCAATGCTTTGAATAGACTAAATGCTACCCCTGAACAAAGTACAAAAGCAAGCTCAGTAAGCGAGCTCACACCTGAAAGAGTTGACTTTAATAAAGAAGTAGACTACCAAAACATTAATCCTAGGTCAACCGATTTATTTATAAATAAGTCAAAAGTAAAAACTATTGAAGACTATCAAGCAATGCTTGAAACCTTTAGCTTAAAGAAAACTTTTGAGGGTGTACAAGGCGCAATGATTAAAGGTAAAACTTACGATGTAGAAACAAGACTAAAGCTTGAAGAAACTGGGCGTGTAATGAGAGCTCACAAAGACTTAGACTCGAACTATTTACGTGAAAGGTTAACAGACTTATTAGATTGGAGAGCTGAGGTATGGAGGTTTACTGACCTTACCTCAAAACCTTCAGCTAAAGAAAAAGCATATATGGAAAAGTTTCCAGATGCAAGCAGTGCAGATTACGAAAGACATGTAAGAGACTGGATAACAGCTTTAGGTCCTGTAGAAATGGGCCAAGAATTTTTTACAACTAATTGGGAAACCAATAAGAAAGCTATGTTTGCTTTAGATAAGAGAGGTAGAGACAATTTTAAAGCCATTAAAACAGCTAAAGAAAAAGAAACTTTAGATAACATACAAATGGCTATGGATGTTCTTGAAGGCTCTGGAAATGCTTTAGGTAAAAAACCGTTCTGGGCAAGATTAACCGGAGTAGAAAAAGAATATAACAAAAAGAATTTTTTCAGTTCATTAAACTTACGTACTATTAACCAATGGGGTACAGCTAATATATACTCTATTACAGAAGATTTATCTATTAACGATAAAACTACAGGTACGTTTGATAGTCCTCTTGTACATTTTGTAATGGATAATATGCGCCAAGCAGAAAATCAAGAGTTTTCTAGTAAAAGAGCTGTACTAAATATCTTGTCAAGTCGTATGAAAGATATATACGGAGTTGGAGAAGAGACTGTAACTACATCAAATAATCCTTTTTCACCTGAAGGTCCTTTATCTAGGAATGAAGGTAGAATCTTAAATAAACTTAGAAAAGCTGAAAAAGAAAATACAAAAGAAGCTGAAATTGATTGGATTGACGAGGAAACCGGTATAGCTGGTAAGGATGAAACATGGACGCCAAACGAAGCGGCTAATTTATATATTAAGACTCTAGATAAAACTAACATGGGCCCATTGCAAAATATGGGTATTATGAAAAGAGAGCTCACCTTAAACGAACAATATCAATCTTTTGAAATATTTAGTAGAAGTCCTGAGTTTAAGCAACTTGAAATTCAATATTCAGAAAAAAGGTTTAAAGGACTTGTATTTAATACTGTAGAGCAAGGACAGGAAGCGGTTAAAAAAAGAGAATCTAGAAACTTTAGAGAAGCTGAACTTAAACAACAAGAACTTTATAGGTTATTACGAGAATGGAAAACCAGCGAAATAACAAAGAAAGTTAACGTAATAAAAAAGACAAAGAAAGCCCCAAAAGGTAAAATAAATAAATTAGGTAAATGGGAATCTAGTAATTGGAGAAATCCGAATCAAGCACGTATTGAGTACAAATACTCTGAGGCTGAAAAAAAGAAAAAGACAGCAGAAATAGAAAAGGTTGAAGCTAAGCGTAAAGCTGAAATTGATAAAAACTATGAAAGCGAATTAGAAAAAGCAACAGCCGAAAGAGAAAAAGCTTTAAATGTAATAATAGAACAAGCTAAAAAAGAATACAATAAAAAAAATACCGGAGAATTTAAACTTACTAATAAAGGTAAAGCTATAATAAAAACAATGAGCCCTCAACTAAAAGAGTGGGCTGATTATATAGTAAATGAATTTTTACCCCAGTACGCTCTAGGTGAAATGTTCCCTGGGCATATAAACTTAAATGATTTCCATAAAGATATTACTGGAGCTCCTTTGAACTCTCGTAAGTATTATTCTCCTGCTCCAAAAGAAATGGACTCAAGCCATACTGAAGGAGAAATAAACGTTAATACACCTGAGATAGTGTTTAATGAAATGACCTCGAGTTACCTTAAAGAAAAGTCTGAAAATAAACAGCCTTTAAAAAAGCAGGACATAAATTCTATGGTTACAAAGTTTATTCAAGACATGGAATTTTTCAAAGCATATCAGAAGCCTATTAGTAATTTACATAATGTGTTTAATAATAAATTAGTAAAAGAAAAAATACAAAATGATTTTGCTCCTGGTTTACATTCAGTTTTAAATAGAAACCTTTTAGATATAGCTGGGAAAAACAAAATTTATGATAAAATGCAAACAGCAGCTACCTGGCTTAGAACTAATTATGTAGTCGGTAGCTTAGGAGGTAAGCCTTCTTTAATGTTTAAGCAGGCAACTTCTATTATAGCTTATGCAGGGGATATGCCTACAGCTGAGTGGCTAAAAACTACGTCTAGCTTAATGAATCCAGAAAAAGAAAACGGCATTACTGAGTGGAAAAAAGCTTACGATACTTTAATGGCTACAACCATGATGCAGAAAAGATATTCCAGATTGGAATTTGATGACGCGGTAAGACAAGTAATGGGTTCTGATTTTGAAAATATACCAACTCATAATAGAGCCGTAAGGAAGCAACTTATAAACGCAATGATGAAGCCTGTTGTATATGGAGATAGATTTGCTATTGTTGCAGGAGGATGGGCTGTATACACACATGCTAAAAACAAAGCTTTAGCAGAAGGTAAATCAATTGAGGAAGCTGCTAAAGAGGCGGAGAAGAAATTTGAAAGTACTACTAGATTAGCTCAGCAAGCCTCAGAATCTTCAGATTTATCAATAGCTCAGAGACACCCATACCTTAAAATGTTTGTTATGTATAAGACTTCTCCTATGTCTTACTACAGACAATCTAGAGCAGCTATGAGGGCTATGTCAGCAGGTAAAGGATCTCAAAGAGAGAACATGAAAAAGTTTGCAATATATAACTTTATATTACCTCAGCTATTCCAAGCCGTATCTACTACCTTTACATTTCAAAGAGATAAATGGATAATGAATGTGGACGATGGGGAAATGGATGAAAAAAGTAAGTTTTCTTTTGATGTGCAAGATATGATGAGATTTGCTTTGCCTTTTACAGGTGAAGACGTAGATGATAAATACGGTGATATATGGAAAGCCCAGAAAAGAGCAGGGTATTTAGGTTCACTAAATGGTGTAGCTATAGCCGGGGATGTTTTGACTTTCATGCTTAATACTTTTATTGAAGATACAAACTATGGCTTCCATGCTGTTCCTATGGAAAGTGCTGTAGAAGCAATAGGTAGAGGGCTGCAAGGATTATATAACAGATCAGGCGAACTGGCCGATAAAAATGCAGAAGGTGATGACATAAATTGGGCGGATATTACTGAAGCTTTAACAGCTTTACATAAAGTGGCAGATCCTGTTGCAACTATGGCTGGAGCTCCTTATAGAGGAGTCGGAAAATTCTCTGAAGGCTTGTACAATCTATTACACACAGAAGATTACGATCATGATCCTATGAGAAAAGTAACACCTTACAACCCACAAAAACAATAAGCATGGCTAAGTCGAAAAGAAAAAGCAAAAAAGCAAATAAATCGTTAGCCTTAATATCTCATAAGTCTAATAGAGGTAAGTCAGAAAAAAGCCGTAAGAAAGGTAGTAAGCGTAAAAAGTCTACTGCTAACGGTAAATATAAAGGCGGTAAACGAGATTATAAATATGAATACAAAAAGTATCATGCATCTAGAAAGGCTAAGAAAGCTAGGTCAAAACGAAGGAGAGATAGAAAAAAAATAACAAGGAAAGTAACTAAAGGTAATGTGGGTAATAAAATGAGACTTCCAGAAGTACACCACGTTAATGGAATAGGTTAATAATTAATTAGTATATTTGTAAATATTAAAATAACATCATGGCAGAAAATCCTTACAAAAGAAAAAAATTCGAAGCAGGCGGTGAGCTAAATAAAAGCACAGGCTTATACGGAGACGGTGGCGGTAAGCGTGAAGGCGCTAAAAGCAATTTTAGACAAGCAATAGAAGATAGAAAGGCTAGAAGACAAGGCAAAAAAGATTCTAAAGCTCGAGCAAAAAATTTAAAAGGCGATATAAAGTCTACTAAAAAAGTTTTGCGTAAATCTTTAAGAAAAAGCGGTGTAAAAAGGAAAGAAAGAAAGCAGATCTTAACCGATAAAAACATGTATAAAGTCACTATGACTAATAAATCTGTTGCTAGAGGTAAAAGAAAGGCTGAGTTGGATGCAAAAATGAATAAGAAAAAGCCTAGTTGGGCTAACCCTGTTCAAGATAAGCCACCTGTACCTAATGCTACATCACTTAGAACTTCTAATACTAGCAATGCTAACGCATCTTTAGGCACTAAACTTAAAGTTCCTGGTAGTAATACTACGGGGACTAAATTAGTTGATGGCTACCGTACTAAAGTAACAGATAGAGATAGACAGAACGAGTATAAAGACAGAATGAAGACTAATTTTAAGTCAAAACAAGCTGCAGTAAAAGCAGGTGCAAAATTCTATGAAAGCCTAAATCCAAACACTGGAAAAATTAATAAAAGACCACTATAAAATATGGCAACTTTAACAGCTAAAATATCTTTAATATCTGCGTCTGGTGGAGCTTTTACTTCAGCTTTAAATGCGGAAATTAGCCATACATATACTGTAGATTTACAAAATGCAAATGGCAAAATAAAAATTGTAGCCACTGATACTTCTCAATTAATACCTGGTTGCGTTGCAGCTACTACTGGGTCTACGTTAGTTGTAATAAAGAATATAGATGACCCATCTTTACAGTTACACAACGGTACTTACGCTGCCGACCAAGTTGTAGCGAATTTAGGTATAGGTGAAGTATTTTGCACTACAATTGCAGGAAGTCAGAATTTGCAAGCTTACGGCACAATAAATAAATATTTCGAAGTATACACATTTGAATTAGCAACTGATAGATCATAATATGAAACCAATAAGAAAGAATTTCCCAGATGGGGCGGAAGGAATGAAACAATTTCAGAAAGCTATGAAGATTTATACTGCTCGTATGATGGCAAAAGGGTTAGGTATAAAACCTAAAACTACAAAAAGCCCTGGTAATGTGGTGCGAGAAAATGCAACTACTACCAAGTTTAACGATATAAAAAATAAGGATGCTAAAGTAAAGAAAATTATTAATAGTAGAAAAAATTAGTAAATAATATGGCCTACTTTAAAAAGAAACCTAAGCGTAAAGTAAAGGTAAAATCAAAGCGTATGAAAAGCAGCTGCGGCAAAAGTGAATGCGGCTGTGGATGTAGTTAAAATTAAAAGTCCCCTGTTATTAAGCAGGGGACTTTTTTTTGACACCTCTCAGCGTCATCCTTGTCGGGGGATATTAAGATCCGCAAGCTTCACAGTCTTCATCGTCTATGTCGCAAGCTTTTGGTTGTTCTTTATTCTCTAAATTATCTAACCATGCATCCATGTCGTTTGCCATACCACTTAAGGTTTCTAATTTAGCTTTACGCGCGCACTTACATTTTCCTTTGCAAGAGCAATTTTGTTTTTCATTCTTCTGGGTCATGTTCTAACTGTTTTTCATTGAATATGTGTAAAAGACCATATTCATCCATTTCTCCTACAACTCTTACGTTGCCTTCTTTTGTTTTAAACACGGACACTATAGTGCAGGGGAATTTATACCCCTTTACTTTTATAGCTTTGTCTCCTACATTAAATTTGTACATTACTTTGCTCTAATAAATTCATAGTCAACTGGATTTTTCTTTTTACCTGTAGCAAAGAATCTTAACCAGTAAGCTCCCAACGGTTTAGGTGGTCTTCCTCTTTCTCTATGGAAGTCTTGCCCGCTTAAATATTCTTCTTTATATGTAGGTAAACAAACGTGTACTTGTTCGTCAATTTTTGTGTCACCACTCTTTAACAGTCGCTCTCTTGGTTGTGTCATTAACCAATGCTCATGAATATGTCCTGATACACAAAAATGTGCGTCCGGCAAATATACACTTTTTCTGTTTGCTTGTATTACACCTTTAGTAACTGGTCCACCTCCACCGTACCCGTGAGTATAGTTTAAGTTTAAGACTTTTGAATGGCCACCTTGTAAAAATCTAAACCTTACCCAACCGGTATATAAACCTCTCGTGAGTGTAGTATTAGCTTTATAATTTAATGTTGTAACAAACCTTTCTATTAAGTCTGTTTCATGGTGTCTACGTATAGCTGATTCATGATTACCTTCACTTACTAGCGCAAACATATCAGCGTAAGGTTCAAACCAATCTGCGGCTGTATTAACTACTGCATCTAAGTAATTATCAACTTGGTGCTCTGGTCTCACATTAGATTTAGAAGCTCTTCTGTCAAATTTACCTTGCATTACGCAAAACAAATCTCCAAAGTCTAATACTTTAGCTTTTCTTTCTCTTGCTAAGTCTAAGTGTTCTTTTTGTAAAGCCCAATCAGAATGAGGATTATCCCAGTGTCTATCAGACGATAGTAAGAACCATTGTTCCCACCCTTTTTTATAATCCATTTCAATGTCAAGGACATGTGGATTTACTCTGTCTACTTTCATAATAGTTTTTTTAATCTTTTTTTAATTGGTGCTGCTCCTATTTTAATTTTAAATCTATTATATATATAGTCTGTTAATATATCTATATGATCGTTGTTGTTTATATCTAAGTCATTTTCTTTAACATACTTAATTATGCTTTCGGTAAGAAAATCTACCTTTTGGTTAAAGTTAGCCATGTCGTTCTAATATTTTATTTATAGTAATATCAACTTCGGATTTAGTTGAAGGTATGTATAAATCATAGTCTAAACCATTTTTAAATAAATATCTCTTGAATAATTTGAATCGCATTGGAAATGATTCATTACGAAAACCTTTTGTTTCTATAATAAAACCCCAATCTAAATTTATAAAATCTGGTGTATAAGATATACTGCGTACATGTTCAGACTTATCTTTAAACATTTTAGCTCCTTTAACAGTTCCTCTATCCATTAGAGTACCTTGATATTTAAAAGCTGGAACTAATTCAAATGTTTTTCCTTCGTATTGATTGGGTATTTTTGCTTTCTTTAGAGCTTGATAACAATATAACTCTAGTCCTGATGCAAATTGAATACCGTTGAAGGTGTGTTTTTTGGCTCTTGAATGGCCAGTTTTTCTACGACGCATTCTCGAATATACAATAAATTTACTTATAAACAATAGAATAAAGGGGGGACTAAAACCCTCTTAGTTAAAACCCCCCTTAATCATGCGAGAATCTGACCTCTCAGTTGCCTAGATCATTAGCATAAATCTAGGACTTTCGTGTGCA
>TARA_R110000764_G_scaffold108745_3_pt1 | contig 11937 bp, 11 predicted proteins | sample TARA_R110000764 | Tara Oceans TARA_R110000764 (sample SAMEA4398111) | marine metagenome | biome: Polar Biome; feature: [SRF] surface water layer (ENVO:00010504); material: water (ENVO:00002006), including particulate matter (ENVO:01000060) such as... | depth 5 m | reverse complement strand
GCGCTTGCTGCTGTTAGACCTGTACCTGCAAATAAAGTTGCTACATCGTCAATTGATTCTTTTTTCGTTGGATCACTACCTGCACTTTCATCTGAGAATGCTATGAAATCTCCTGAGGCAATTACTGCTGCTCCTAGGTTATTAATATCTACTGCTAATGTAACATCGGCACCTCCACCATTTGTTACTGCTATACCACCGTTAGTAGTATTTGCAACTGATTCTACATCTCCTGTGTTATTGGTAAAAGGTAAATCACTAACATTTCCAAAACTGACAGCCTGACCATTATCAGAATACATAATATTATCACTTGTCGCAATTGCTGTACCTGTTAAATCTACTGCTTCAAGGATAATGTTATTTGCACCTACATAATCGATTGCAACTGTGGGTGTTGGTCCGGTTCCGCCAGATACTGTTATACCAGATCCTGCTAATACATCTGTTATATCTCCAGTTGTTGGGGTAGTCCATGATACTATACCGCCAGATACTGTTAATACCTGTCCTGCTGTACCTATTCCTAAGCCTAGCAAAGTATTACCTGCTGAAGCGTAAATAATATCTCCAGTAGTATATGAGGTTAAGCCTGTACCGCCTCTTGGTGTAACTAATGTACCTGTAGTACCTGCTCCGAGTGGAAGGTTTATTGCGTCTGATAAATCAAAAGCAGGAGTTGCATCTGAAGCGCCTAATGCTACTGAAACCCCGCCGTATGAAACTGTAGAATTTGTTAAGGCTGAATTAGCAATGTTCGTTAATGTACCGCCTAAGGTTATAGTACCTGTTGTTGTAATAGGTCCACCTGTTAAAGTTAAACCGTTTACAGTTCCTGCTGTAGCTACGTTAGTTACGGTACCTGGAGCTAAACCTGTTGCAGCGATACTAATACCGCCTGCCGTGTTTGTTACTGTGATATTGGATCCACCGGTTAGAGTTGCTAATACTGGATCTGCTCCTGTACTACCGATTACTAATTGACCGTTTGTGGCTTGACCTAGAGCTGTTACTGCGCCAGTTCCACTACCTAATAATACGCCACCGTCTGTAAGTGTTGATGCACCTGTACCGCCGCTTGGTACTGTTAATGCGGTATCTAATGTTAAATCTGCTAGTGCTGCGGATGATCCGGAGACTATGACTTTTTTCCAGTTTGCCATGTTTTCTTAGTGTATGTGTTTATAAATATTAACTTCCGAAGTAAAAGTCACCGGAACCAGAGAAAAAGATCCCTCCTCGTACGGCTGTAGGTGCTATGGTGTTTTCCTGTAGTATTACTATTCCTTGATAACTGATTGAAAATATGTCTGTTGAAGCAGATGTTACAGTAAATATATCGCCGTTAGGAGCGACTGATGCTGTTACATTTGAGATTGATATGAAGCTCTTAGTTGCTCCGTCTACTCCTTGAGGACCTACCGCTCCTTGTGGACCGGGTGTTGCTACTTCTACTATTCTAGTGGTAGGTTGGGTTATTGCAATTTCTGTAGGACAGTTGTTATCAACAACATCTATAATATTGTTAGTTATATCTAACGAAATATCGTTGATATTAGAATCAATCGTTATTTGAGTTGGCCCAGACATTTACTAGTCAGTTGTCTGTTTAGAAAGTCTTACCCGTCCTTCGAGTACTCTTGTTCTAACTACTCCTGTTGTAATTTCTAGATCATAATAAGCTTCTTCTGTAAATGTTAAGAGGTCTGTCAATTCATACCCTACATATATTCCAATACTCCCACTTGCTGTTGGAGTTGTTAGGTTGCTTCCTGAGAAGCTTAAGAATGTATTGTCTGCTTCCTTGGTGTAAGTATCACCGAGGCTTGAAGTTAATGTTAGATACGTCTCTCCTGAACCGGAGTATGTTGATCGGATTTCCATTTTACCGGTATACCCGGAAAGGTCAATTGGAATAGACCCAGAGTCTTTATATTGTAGTTCAAAATCTACAGTAGTCCCTTGTTCTAGTGTAAAAGAATATCTTCCTGCCGCCATCTTTAATTATAAATATCGACATAAGCAGGAAGACTCAGTCTTTATGCCTTTTCTTGTACTTTTTCTTGTGCAATGAACTCTCCTTTTTCAAGATCTATAGAGCCATCTCCGTACTTTTCGTTTAATTCCTTACCTAACTCTTGATCAGACTTACGTAATTCATCTAAAGCATCGCTTAATTCCTCTTTTCTTTTATCAATATCAAATTGATAAGCTTCAAGGTTACCTAGTTCTAGGATAGTACCTTGTCTTTGGTTTTGAAGGTCTTGAATCTTCTTCAATTCTTCTTCCGTTAGTTTCTTGTTTTCCATTTTTATAAATTTATAATACTAATATAGTATACATATATGTCGTAGGCAACTTCTTTTACCCTCTATAGTCGGTAAATACATCTAAGATAGGATCTACTATCTCGTGTCTGTGATTTTGTTGAAGGTGTGAAAGTTTAACTCCGGTAATTGCTATTTCTAATTTGCCGAAGAAATCAAATCCTGATTCTTTCTTATTTCTAAGGTCACATTGGGACATATCTCCACAAAAGATCATCTTAGAGTTTCTTCCTAACCTTCCTATCATTAATTCCGTTTGTCTCATAGTGGCATTCTGTGCCTCATCAATGATCACGCAGCAATTAGAGAAGGTATTACCTCTAAGGAAACCAAAGGGAGAAACAATGATTTTACCTTCTGCAGTTAACTTCTCTGTCTTAACCTTTCCTATTAGGTCGAACATTATATTATACATTGGTGCTGTTAGGTAGGATAGCTTCTCATCTACTCCTCCAGGAAGGAATCCTAAATCTTCCCCTGCTGTTACATAGGGTCTTGCTATAATTAGTTTTTCTATCTGACCGTTCATTAATAGGTCTAGTCCAGCTTGTATAGCTAGTAGGGTTTTTCCTGATCCGGCTTTCCCTCTTATTGCCGTTATGGGATTCTGAAGTATTAAGGCTTTGGTTACTTTCTGCTCTTCGTTTAAAGTGATTCCAAATTTAATCGGCTTCTTAAGTTTCCTCTTTTCTTTAAAAACATCATCGCTATGATGATTACTTGCTTGTGTCATAATAACTTTCTTATAAATAGTAAACCTTCATAAGAATTGCAAGCTCTATAAAAAGAAAAAGCCTGACTTTCGTCAGGCTTCTCTTAAAGTATGGTAACTTTGTAATTATAAGGTGTTTAGACCGCTTACATATATTTTACCAAAGTATTCAGGACGAACCATTTTCTTAGCGTATCTAGTAAGTAATCCTTTTCTAGGTACGAAAGTATCTGGATCGTAAACCATTGGAGTCATTATTAGAGGAATATATGGAGCAAATACTGCACCTGTTTCCAAGAATTGACTACCTTTGAAGCCCATAAGAATGGTATTCTCTTTCATGTATGGATTTTTGTAAACAGTATATCTACTGTTGATTTGACCCATTTTCTGTACACCGAATGCATAAGATCCTTTGCTCACATCTCCGTCAGAGTTTGAAGCGAATCCAGGAATGCTTTCTAGTATTGTAGCTACTGTTGGAGAAACTACACAGAAGTTAGCACCACCTCTTAATGTTCTTTGGTGTATGATGTTAGATAGTTTTTGCATCTTAGTACCAAGAGTTTGGAACCATGCACCTTGACTGTTGTAAAATCCTCCAGCATTAACTCCTGCAGCATCAAACTGAGTGTTTGTAGCGTTTATGAAGTTGTTGTTAGCAGCTGACCAGTACTCAGTACCTGCAGCAGCAGAAGATATTAACATATCAAGTATTTCTAAATCAATCTCTAATGAAATATACTCAGACATTACACTTGTTAATTCAGCCTCTGCATCTAGAGAGTGATAAGCGTTAAGATCTTGAGCAAATTCTGGAGTCCATTGTGCTTTTAACTTTTTAGTTTTAGCAATGATACCTTCAGATCTCATAGAAACGTTGATTTGTGGTATAACAATCGCAGTATCTGATTCAGCGTTTGGTACAGCGTAAGCTGAATCTGATTCAAAGTCCCCTCTTGCGTTGTCTTTAGTAGCCTTGTTAAAGAATACTGTAGTAGCACCACCTAAGGCTGCAATCAAAGCAGCTTGGTTCCCTGTTACTAGGAATTCTAGAGCAGTTCCGTTCATTTGTGTAAATTCTGAAAGGTTATCAGCGTCAGTAATACCAGTAGCTTCCACTATGAAACCTCTTACGGCTTCGATATCAAAATCAGGAAGTGCAGTAGCAGCGGCAGCAAGAGAAAGTTTCTTGATAGATTCTGCTGTTGGGTCAAGTACACCAGCTGCAACAGATGCAGAATAAGTACTGTTGAAGTTAACGTCTGCGAAAGATGCAGATGTTGCAGTTACAGTTAGGTTTGCAGATGAAGTTTGGTTAGTAGAATAAGTATATCTACCAGCTCCGTAAAGACCTCCTGTTGAAGCATTACCGAAAGTACCAGCAGGAGAAGTATCTCCGTAAGTAGAGTCTCCAGAAGTAAATGGATTCTTTGAAGTTCCGTATTGGAAGTCTAAGAAGAATACTAGTCCAGAAGGTAAGTTCATAGGTTGAACAGAAACAAATTCCTTTGCTGCTATTTGACCAAATACTTTTCTTACCAATGGAAGAGCTACTCCAGCCCATTGCTCACCTTGACCAGCTGTAAAGCTAGCGCCAGTTCCTGTAGAAGATTGCTCAACTACTAATTGTTTTGCTTGATTTTCAAGAATCATAGACATGTTGTTCTTGTCTACGTCTCCGTCCATGCCTTCTAAAAGGCCTGTTTTTTCCCATTTTCCTGCTAATCTAACAGCGTCAGATTGCAAGCTGTGCCAAGGGTTGGCAGATTCTAATAAATTTTGTACAGTTGACATTTTTTAATTGTTTTTTTAATTTTAAAGTAAACCTGCAAGTTTTTTCATTCTAGTAATTACTGGATCCACTTCCATTACAGGTTGTTTTGGGGAAGCTCCAATAATAGCAGAAGAAGCAAAGTTTTTAGATTCTCTAACAAGTTTCTTAGTAGTCTCTTTTGAAGATGCTTTCGTAAGATTTTCTTGTAGTGTTTCGTAAACTAATTTTACTTCTTTTACTGTTTCTGCTTTATCGAAAGCAGCGATAGTCTTTACCTTTTGAGATTCTTTTAAGTTTGATACCTTAAAGATCTTGTTTAAGTAAAGTAATTTTGAGTTAAGTAAATTAACTTCGTTTAGTTCAGTACGTAGACTTTTAACAGCATCTACAGCTTCTTTGAGTTCTTTTTTGTGATCAGCTTTTAATTTAGCTAATTTCGTCTCATCATCTGCAAGGTCTTTTTCAAGACTCTTAATGTGGTCTCTATCGTCTCTAATAGCTCCTTCCATTTCCTTCTGCATGTCCTTGTTACCTTTAGAGTCTTCAGTAATTTCCATCTCCGTTTCATCTTCGATTTCCATCTCTCCTGCTTCGTCTTCGTCTTCGATTTCAACATCTTCATCTTCCATTTCCTCTTCGTCTGAGTCCATGTCTAATTCGTTTGCTTCAATCATTTCGTCTACTACCTCTTCAATAAACGTTCTCAAGTCCTCTTCTGTCATGTTGTCGAAGTCAATCTCTACATCGTCATCAGTCTCCATATCGTCGTCAGTTTCTTCAGTTTCCACTTCTTCAGTTTCTTCAGTCTCTACTTCTTCCTCTTCGGTCATTGTTTCTTCAGAATCAAGTTCTGCTAAGAGTTCTTCTAAGTCGAATAGTTCATTCGTCTCTTCTTTCTCTTCTGTGTAGGTTTTTTCTTCTTCGTCCATTTCAGTTAGTTTTTGTTCGAATAATTGTTTTAATCGAGGTGTAAGAGCTTCTTCTAATGCCGCTTTTGCATTGGCAATAGAAACTTCTTTTACTGCTTTTGCTTCTGCAATAGCTTCTTTAAATAAATTTCGGTTGTTCTCCATTTTCCTAATAATAAATTTGTTTGGGAAATACGCTTATTATAGTATAGCGTAATAATTTTTAAATGTGATTTGAGTACCATATTAGATGATGGTACATAGGTAAGGTGTTCTTATGAACATCTACTATTATATATAGGCAGTATATCTATATGAAGCTTGTTTTATTTAAGTTTTTTCTATATACCAAAAAAAAAGCCCGAAATCAATCGAGCTTTAGAGTCTTTAGGTGTTAATGCTTATACCGGGCAAGAGCCGAAGCTGCATAGAATTTCTTGAATGGTCTTATGTGCTTTACTGTAGTCCTTCAAGTTCTCTGTTAGTCCTTCTTTTAGTACGTTCATATAAGATCCTGGATTAGATGGAGTTGATACAAAGTCCCAGCATAGTAGTTCGAAGTCGTCTTGTACTTCCATTACTGCTGCTCCTGATTTTAATGAACCTGTTCCTCTAGAGGATACTCCTACAGTAATATTTGATTCGATTAAAGCTTTTAGTATATTACCGGAGGGGGTTGGTAGTATCTCTAACTTACCCATTATATTATTTCCATCCCACCATATATCTAGTATATTGTGTGAAACGTTTTTTAAGTTTATAACAGTAGTGTCTGGATGGTCTAGTTCTCCTACTGCTCTATTCTCTGATATGTTAGTTTGGTACTTGTCTATTTCTCTCTCCCATAAGCCTTTAGAGTAGTACCTTCCGTTACCGTTTTCAATTTCTGCGGTTGCAAGTATACCTTCTACTAGAGGATTTCCTCTATTGGAAAGTTTACCTTCGAGCAAAGTACCTTTGACAGGTTGGAATATATTAGTTTCTACTAGTAGGTTATTCATTCTATACCTTACTGCTAAGTACCTCTCCTATAAGTTTTTCAAGGTCCATAAGGCCTTCCTCATCTATCTCTTCTTCATCTTTTGTATCATAAGTATCTAATCTATCATAGAAGATCCTAACCGCTTCATCCTTACTGTTCCTCAAGTCTGCAAATATAGATCCATCTTGTTCCCACTCTCCCAAATGTATCATCGGTGTCTCTATCATATCGATAACATAATCAGGTAGTCCTACTGTGTTTCTTACTACTACTTCCGCTCCAAATTTGTCTGATTCTCGTTCTTCTTTAATAGTACCTTCTGTTATATCGCCGTAACCGCTTGCTTTGTACTTACCTTTCGCTTCTTTTGTAGGAGTTTCAACATAACCTAATCCTTTAACTCCAAACTGTCCGTCTTTTACATAGTAGAGTTCGTCTTTAGCTAAGTTCTTAGCGACAATCTTCTTTATGTCTTCTTCAGTTTTTTCAGCATTCTTTGGATCTTTCATTTCAGCATAATACCCTGTTAGGAATTCCTGTCCAAATACGTTATCCATGTTATCAAGGTCCGAGTAGTCGTATGCCTTAGATTGAGCTTCTTCTACTTCTTTACTAGTTTTCTTTTCAGTAGCTTTAACTTCGTTTAGGTTTTCCTGGAATATATTAAACCAGTTTACATCTTTTATAGGAGCAGTTATATTGCTCGTAGTGTTTTCTGATATTATACTCTTCTCTTTAAGTTTGGTAACAGCCTGGTCAAAGGTCTGTACGTTACTTATATATTGAGGAAACTCTCTTCTGACTTGTTTCATAAAGAGTTCTTTACTTCCTCTCCCTTCTGTAATAAGGTTGTAATTGTTTTGTAGGCTTCTCATTGTTGATAAATATGTAGTATGTTACTGTTTAGTGTTACTTCCAGAGATCTTTGTAAACTAAACCTTTTGCTTTTTTCCTAAGCTGGTTCTTATTAACTAGTTTGTATCCCATTTTAAGATAGTAGTTCCTTGCTGTACCTCTAGCGTTTTTATTGCTTCCAAAGGCATACGGGGTACTATAGGCCCCTGCTCCTGCAGAAGTACTCATCTCCTTTAACTGCTGCTTCAACCAGTTTTTCCTCTTATCTTGAGGTTCTATCATAGAGCGTTATCTAGTTCGTAGTACTGTAGTAGGTTTATAATATTTTCATCAGAAACTGTTCTAGTCTTTTCAACTGGTGAAATATACTTTAATACTTCTTGTATTTTTATCTTAATAACTTTGTCTTCTAAAGTATCGAGTTTGTAGGTAAGTTTCTCTCTTACCTCTGTTATCTTAGTATTATAGAAATCTCTAAGTTTACTTGTATTATCTATAGAAGTTACTACTTCCCGTAGGATATTCCTTTGCTCTGGTAATAGGTGTTCGTACTTGTCGTTAAACTTCTCTAACATTATACGATGGGTTAGAATCTTAACATCTTTGGGGTACTCTTTATACTCCTCCATTAGGGTATCAGCAGGTTTAGTTGCGATAGGTTTGATAAGGTGTTCTAGGAGGGTTAATTTATTGTGTATAGTATCTTCTGGTGTTATATTTTTATTACTTTGGTTCTCTACTAGGTTATTAAACGCTGCATAGATCTTGTAGTTGTTAACCTTTACTTTAAAGAACTTCTCCTCGCTGTACTTATTCCTAACTTCTTTAATTAGGTTATACCTTTGTTTTTTTACTTCAGACCTGTTCAACTTAGCAGAAGCTTCTAAAAGTGAACTTATAATTATTTCAGATTTAGTTTCGCTTTGGTTCTTATAGTTACCTAATTGCTCGTATAGCCTATACTCTTTTCCGAGTTCGGTATTTACGAAATACTTTTTTAGAATAGTTATTGCAGGAGAGTTTGTATCGTTCATCGTATCTGCTGTAATTTGTCTTACTAGCAGTTCGAAGAGGAGTCCGGTATTTTTATACTTTGAATGTTTAGGTGTTGCCATCTATAAGGTATTTTATGATAAATAGTGTTTTAAATCTCTTCTCTTATCTGGGATTCATCTAATAAGTCACCTTCTGCTTTATTCTTTTCAAAAAGAAGTACTTTTTTATCTTGAAACTCTTCTATAGATCTGAGGTGTTTATTATATTCTCTTTTTGCTCCTTCAAAGGTCGGTTGGGATGTTTTACTTTTTCCGTACCCTGCTTGATTGTCGTTTTTCATTGCATCTCGTCCTAGTCTATCTTGTCCGAGTGGATCATCTTGAGTATTAATGAAGCTAGCTTTTTCTTCCGGTCTACCTACTGGGTTCTCTTTATCTTCGTCGTATCCTTTAGGGACATTACCCGGTCTATCGTAGACTCTACCTTTACCGTATGCTACTGCTATTTGATGCGGTGTACCGTATGATTCTCCAGTCTGCATTGGGTCATTACCTTCTGCTTCTATTTGAGACATTCTAAACTCTCTCTTAGCATCCTCTGCGGTTAGGTCTCTCATCTCTTCATACTCTTCAGAAGATAGGTGGAAGATGTTTTCATACATCCAATCGCTAGAGAACATCTTAGTTTCTTTCATTGATGCCATTAAATCAACCTTCTCTTTTAAAAGTGCTACCTTCTCTTGATCGTATATTATAGAAGGAGTAGTTAGTGAGAGTTCGAAATTTACAAGTTCTTCTTGAGTGTATCCTTGAGAGTATAGGTGTACGAAAGCTATTTTATATAGCTCTGAGATCATTATTCTCTGTATCTTCTCCACTGTTCTAGCAAAGCGTATATCTTCTGCTGCTAATGTTGCTTTTCCTTGAAGGTTTTCATCGTATCCTAAAAATGCTTTAGGTACCTTAAGAGCGGCAAATAGTTTATTACGTAAGTACTCTACATCTTGTATTCCGTCGTACTGCAGTCCTCCTAGTGTGTCTATCTTTGTTGTTGAATCTCCGTTCCTCATAGGTATATAGAAATCCTCCATGAGGTTCTGCATATTATACTTCAGGTTATACTCTCCTGTCTGCGGATCCATAAAAGGAGTCTTCTTTATCTTAGATATAGCTTTTTGTATGAAGTTTTCAACTTCAGCAGGTGCTATTCCTCCTACGTTCATGTAGAATATTCTTTTTTCAGGAGCTCGAACGATTCTATGTACTAGCATTGCATCCTCCATCATAGTATACTGTTTAAATAACTTTCTAGCAGGTTCTAGGTATGATCTTCCGTAGGGAAGATAGTTAACGTCGGTTAATAACCTGAAATGAGCCATTTCGTAGTTGTCGAAGTATACAGATTTCTCGTCATTAGTGTTAGGTGTACTGTAGTACCCGTAACTTTCTCCTGATAAACCTCCTTCGTTATACTTAAACCTGGTAGACATTGGGTGATCTTTATCATAACCGTCTTGTCTCTCTATATGGTAGGCAGTGAAGGGGATTACGTTGTAAACTCCGTATTTGTCTGATATTTCTAATTTTAAGAAGAAATCACCGTATTTACAGGCGTTTCTTATCCACCAAGAGAGGTTAAATTCTATGTTTAGTACATCGTAGAATAGATTATAGAGTATTTTCTGTATGTTTTCGTCTGCAGATTTGATATGAAGTACTTCTCCCATATCATTCTTTAGTGTTGACTCTTCTGATAGTATGTCTAGGGTAGAGGCTATGATAGCGTCTGTGTCCATTACATCATATTCAGAGTATAGTTGTGTTCTTAAGGTCTGATAGTTGTACGCTTGTTGGTTACCGTACATTGATGAGGGACTCGTAGAGTGTATACTGGAATATCTATCATGGAATGAGTTATTTTCTAGATTACCGGACATCTGTATTTGGTTAACGTCTGCAATCTTGAGTTGGTCTCCACCAACGTTTCTAATTATAACATCTGTAGAGAATAATCTCTTAAGTCTGCTTAATATACTTGTATCTGCCATTCTATATTTCCTAATATACATATAAATATCGGGAAAGGCTACTTATCTTTATTTATATATCCATGATATGTCTTCCACCCCGCCTTTACCGTTGTCTATTTGGGTAGGATTGTTGTTATTTTGAGGTACATATATCATGTCTGTGTGGTTGCTGGTAGAGGTTACATTCTCCCATATGCTTCTTGCAATGTTAGCATTTCCTGTCTGTATCCTAAAGGCTGTTTCTCTAACGTACATTGCTATTGCCCAAGCCATTGTTAGGTCATCATTATACCCTCCTTGTGCTTCTGCTCTATTATTCTTCCATATAAAAACTTTTAACTCATCTAACATTCTTTTTGAATGTATGATTGCAGACTTATCGTTAATAGATTCTTGTAGTTTTGCTATTATAAGAGGTCTTGTTTTTGATGTATTCGAAAAGCCGGGTGTCATGTTTGAATTTAATCCGTGCGGATCAAAATAGCTTTCAGCGGTTACGTTTCCGGATTTCGGTGAATGGTATAGGTTAGCGTATCCTCTCTCTTGTACTGTTTCAATAGTAGACCATCCGATATTTGCATTCTCTATTACTAAGAGTGCGTTGTTGTATTCTGTCGCTATACCTACTAACAGGTGTGCAAATTCCTTTGGTGGTAGTTGTCCTTTATACTCTCCTACTTGGCTACAGTTTTCTATATCTACTATATGGAAAGTAGAAAAATCTTTACCGTCACCTCTTGCAACATCTGCTACTACCATGTAACTTCTAGAGTAGTCTACCGGTTCCCATATCCATAAGCTTCTATCTACTCCTCTTCTCTCTGCTGGATCTTTCCTGTATGTATTTTCATAGAATTCTATAAGGTCTCCGTATATTACAGTATCTCCAGAGGTTGAGAAGTCGCAGTCGCATTCCTGTGCTGCTAGTCTAGGATCTCCTAGTTGAGCGTCTTGGCTATCTCTCCATGCTTGATCTCTTTCCGGGTGTACGTACCAGGGTAGTTTGATAGGCAAGAAGTCGTTTTCTTTATTCTCTGACGCTACCCATGTTTTATGGAACCAATTACCGGTACCGTAGGGTGTGGATAGTATTATTGCTCCACCTCCTGTTGCTAGAGTCTGTTGAGCTGATGCCCACGTTTCACCGATGTTGTCTATAAAAGCAGCTTCATCTATTAGGAGGAGTGATACTGCTTCAGATCTAGCAGCGTCTGCGTTAGATGATTTAGCGGTTATCTTTGATCCGTTAATTAGTCGTAAACTTAGTTTGTTCTTCTCTAGGGAACCTACTCTTAACCAGGAAGGTAAGTTCTCGTACATGAACTGTACTTTTGATACTAAGTTTCTAGCT
>TARA_R110000764_G_scaffold6469_13_pt1 | contig 11950 bp, 9 predicted proteins | sample TARA_R110000764 | Tara Oceans TARA_R110000764 (sample SAMEA4398111) | marine metagenome | biome: Polar Biome; feature: [SRF] surface water layer (ENVO:00010504); material: water (ENVO:00002006), including particulate matter (ENVO:01000060) such as... | depth 5 m | reverse complement strand
CTAAAGGAAAGGGATTGTTTTTATCAGGTGAGTTCATATGACTATATTTTTGGTGAATAATAGAAAATATACCTAATCCAAAGCTTATTGCACCGTGTAGGTAGGGGGATATTTTCATTCAATTTAAAAAAATAAATAACGCCAAGTTTAGTTAATTGTAGCTATTTTCTATGATTCATAAATAACAATTTTAGGAAGTCTTGGCCCGGGGATTGCTGCTCTTAGCACAAGGAAATAAATAGAAATGGGAGTTATCCTAGCCAAAGAACCTAGGGCCGTGACTATGGCGAAGCACCCTGTTAAAAATGGATAATTACCCATTGGTGCTTTTTTTTATGGTATCCATTTCGTTCTGAAAGAAGAGGGACAATCTATGACTTCCGTACCTTGGAGCAATGGCATCTTCTGCCATAAGGGTCAGGAAAAATTCGATTGGCCCATAGGTTTTGGAAGAGGTAAACGTCCTCATAATCCATAGTATGGATTTCCGGACCCAATGGGGTACATGAATAATATTGATCGGCTTTCCGGAGGTTAAAAGTGCCATTTCCGCCACTTCGTAATGGGTAAGTATATCGGGTCCGCCCACTACAATCTCGTTTTGATTGGAATTTATGGCATCAACACAAACCTGTGCCAGATCGGCACCATGTATGGGGTTGAATTTCTTTTTTCCTTTCCCAAAAATATAAACACTTCCTTTTTCCGCCATCTTCAGAAAGTCGCGCATATCGGAAAAGAATCCGTTGGGGCGTATTATGGTATATTCCAGCCCCGAAGCCTTAAGCTTATCCACAAAGGCTTCCTTGGCTTCCACCAATTTTAAGTTTCGGTGTAATTGTCCATTAATGACGGAAACGTAAATAAACTTCTTTACACCGGCCTTTTTTGCTTCTTCCAAAAGGTTCATATTGGCCCTGTAATCTACGGCCATATAGGTTAGTCCGTCTCTTTGTCGAGTAATTCCCACTGTGGAAATCACGGTATCCACTCCTGCGAAATGCCCTTTTATGGTTTCTGGTCGGGTAACTTCGGCTGGGATGATCTCCACGAAATCGTAAGCTAAAGGGATTGCCTTAACCGGATTCCTAACAATAATTTTTGTATTTATGTTTCTGGCAATCAATTCTTTGGCAATGTATTTTCCCAAATATCCAGTGGCTCCTGCCAATAGAACTGTTTTTTTTATTTCGTTATTTTTCATTTGTTAGAGTTTAGATTATAGGATAGTCCATGAGCATCACGTATAAAATAATTCATAGACTAAAAGTAATAGGTAATTTCAGCTGCGTCGTTCGGAAATATGAATTGGAACCTTTTGGCCTATGATCTGCTATTGAAATAAAAGTCCTTCCGCTAGCTGAATGGTCGTGGCCCAATAGTTATTCCGTTTAAAGGCTTTTTCCTGCAATTTGGTAAGCCGATCTGAATCTAGTATTAGTCCCTTTATAAAAACCTTTTCCGGAGCTTGTAGGGTTTTCAGGTTTTCTAGGGGATTTTCCGAGGTCAAGACAAAATTGGCAAGTTTGCCCACTTCCAAGGTCCCAGTGTTGGACAGCTCCTCATAGATGCTTGACGGATTGACCGTAGCAGTCTTTAGGACTTCATAATTGGTTAAACCTGCTTCTTTATAAAATCCAAGTTCTTCGTGTATACCGAAGCCTGGAACGGCATAGGATATCCCAGAATCGGTACCAGCAAGCAGAATAACACCGGCATCGTTCATTTTTTTTACGATTTTCAAATGTTGTTGATGTTGCTTTAGGATTCGTTCCCCTACCAGGGAGTCATATAATTTTGTACTTGTCCATCTGTTATAATCATCATGGGAGCCCAATTCCAAGAAAGCGGGATTTATGTAACCTATGGATTCTTCCGACAACAAGGCCGACTCTTTTTCAATAATTTCCGATATTTTGTGGAATACTGTCAGCGTTGGAGTGTGTCCAATTTCTGTCTGCGCATAGTGTTCCAGGGTCATTGCCAGCATTAGGCTATCATCTTCATATTTTAGGGCCTGTTGAACAACGTCCTCTGTGTGTTCTATTGCTTTTATCGGTTTGGAAAAGTGATAATCATAAGAAACTTCAAAACTAGGGTGCGAAGCAAGCGAAATGTTTTGTGCCAAAGCTTCCGTTTTAATAGCATCAAAAATATCCTTTGGCAAGCCAGCATAGGTTTTGATGTAATCATAGCCTTGTTTCTTATATTTGGCTACCAAGCGCCTCCCGTCCTTGGCATCCTTTACCCGTTTTTTGTCGATCCCTTCATCTTCTGGTCCCGTAAGTTTTGGGCTGGCCGTAAAGAAAAGTGGAGCATAAATTTCTTTACTGTTTATTCTTTCTTTCATCCTCAGATGAAATGGCATGCCCCACATATTTCTTAGGGTAGTTACCCCTTTGGCCAGATATAGTCCCAGTTCGTAATCGTCCCAGACATGTACATGCATATCCGCAAGTCCAGGGGATAAAAATTTACCGGTACCGTCTATTTTAATGGAAGTGCCCAAAGAAAGGTCAGGAGCTATCATGGAGATAAACCCATGCTCTACCAGTACATCTTGTTGGTATAAAACAGTGTCTCCGGTCATTGGAACAATGTTCACATTTTTAATGACATAGGAATCACTAGTATCCTGAATTCTGAGATAAGAGGTTCTTTTCTTATCCAGTTTTAATACTGCTACAATTGCTATTGCAGTTAGCAGTAAAAGCGAGACCAATCCCCAACCTATTCTTTTTAACCACTTCTTCATTATTATAACTTTTCACTTAAATTAATTAGCGGCCAAATACTCCTTTATAGCTTTGCTTACCTTTTCTTGGACGGCAAGATAGTTCTGGGTGTTTCCACTAAATGAGGCATCCATATTGGACATGAAGATAAATCCGGAGGCCCCGTTTTGCTCAATTTCCAAGTGTGTCGAAACTCCAAAACTATTGCCTCCGTGAATTGCTTTTCCATCCTTAAAATACCAGAATAATCCGTGGTTTTCGGCAAAATCCAGGGGAACCAAACCATCTGCCAATTGCGGATCGAAGAGCATTTCATAAGCCTCTTCGGAAAATAACAGTGAGGATTCCCCTTTTATTCCATTCACCATGTCCAAAAGATACTTGCCCATGTCCTCATTGGAGGTATACAAACCTCCTTCTGGATAGGAATCATTCGCGTACATTGGTAATGGGGTATTGTTATTTATATATCTCGTGGCCATTTCGTCTGTATTGATTTCAGAATAATTATAGGAGGAGGCATTCATTTGCAAGGGTAGCAGGATATTTTCTTTTACATATTCATCGAACGATTGCCCGGTTACCGTTTCAATAATATAACCGGTCAGGCCTGTAGCCAAATTGGAATAGGCCCAGGTGCTACCTGGAGGAGTATCGGCAAAATTATCCAAACTGTATAGATCCCCGTCCTCCAAGAAATAGGCGGCCAGAAAATCTTCCAAGGAATAGCCTTCCCGTTGTTCTATTCCAATCTCGTTCATTAAGATGCCAGCTCCGGCGTTATTAATGTTTTCTCCGGGTAGAATGTGGTAATTGTAGGCCAAATAAACCTCTGGTCTATCCAGTAGTCCTGAGGTATGGGTGACCAAGTGTTTTATCCTTATTATCCCCTCTGGCTGTTTTGGATTTGTTATGCTAAACGGGAGCAGGTCGTTAATGTCCGTTTCCAAGGTAAAATGTCCCTGTTCAATGGCCTTGGCTACCGCAGCCCCTACAAAGGTCTTGCTTGTCGAGGCGATAGAGTTTATGGTTGTATTTGTATAGGCTACCTGGTTCTGGATATTTGCATAGCCAAAGGACTCTTGGTATACAATACTATTGCCTTTTACCACACTGATGGCGAATCCGGGTACATCGGTAGCTTTTGCTATATCATCCAGATAAGCATTTAATTCTGCCGCAGTTTTTATTGAAAAAGGTTCCGGGATTGTTCCGCCATCATCATTGCTGGAGCAGGATGTTAACGTAAGGATTATACTTAGAATTGATAGTACTAGGATTCTGGATAATGTTGTCATTTTAATATGATTTTTAGATTGATATTTTATTTACTCGATAATCGAGATTTGAATGCTCCGACGCTTGATTAAAAATCTATAATAAGGTTCCTTTTAGTGCCTTGCGGGCTTGCCCCTAGGTAGTTTGCTTGGCAAAGATGCGGTTCCCAGTCTTGCCGTTCGTTCTAGATTATTATTCAGGACTTTTTTATTGTAATGAATCGGCCCCTTTTACGCCCTTAATCAATAAATAGAGGCATAGGGAGAATTCACCCAAATCTGCTGGGGCGGTAATATATTCGGATAATGCTATGCTGTTTTCTGGGTAGAGAAAATAGATTAGGAAATCCGTCAGATAGCCAAAACAGCCTACTATCAATAATATCCCTATGATTTTAGGAAACCGTTCCGATTTAAAAACCAAATATCCCAAAGGCAACAGCCATAACCCAAAAAACAGTTGGGCAATATGATACCCTTTGTTGTGCATCTCCAAATAAAAGGAAACTGAATTGTTGATCTGTTCGGTACTGAATGCCGATGTATATATATTGTGATTCAATAAAAGTAATGGGGCATAATGGTTGAGCATATTTATGCACATAATAGCTACTGCCACCGTTACGCTCAGGACCATAAGTCCGGCCAATTCTTTGCTAGTTTTCTTTAGCAATTGGTACAATACCACGGGTAGTAGAAAGTATGCCAGTTGCATTATTAAATCGGCTACGAACCCCATACGGAATAGGAATTCCTGGTTGCCTATGTTTTGGGCTGTTACTGCACTATCGTTTAAATCTACCAAGGTAAATCGCACGTACTTTTCCGCGAATATTCCACATATGATAACTATTAGGTAGAGCAATCCAGCGATGCGGGCCAAATATTTTTCACTTAACATTTTAGGAAGTATTTAAAGAATCTGTTTGTTATTAAGACTGAGAAAGGATAACACGGTTTTTATCGCAACGGGTTGGCCAAACTCTCGTCGTAGGCCTCCCAAAAGGCAAGATCCCGGCTCTTTTTCTTTCCCAACGGATTTGTTTTCCATTTTTTGGAAAGCAGGATGTTCATATTAAAATAGCGGTTATACATGTCGGCCCCATTGCCGATGTCGACCATGCCATAATGGTAGCGTAGATCCAGTAGTAACCTCGATTTTTTAAATTTGAATTCATAGCCCATACCAAATTGCAAGCCGGCATCCCAGCGACTATAAGTGCCCAGTTCCGAACCGAATTCCATTTTGGACTTTCCTCCGGGCAAGTTGCCATTGCTCTCCGTTTTTAATCGGCCGTTGATGTTATAGCTAATTACCGGTCCGGCATTTATATATAGGTTGCACAAATGCAGGCGTGCCATTACTGGTAGGTCCAGTGTGTTGAACCTGATCTTGGTCTCCTGTCCGGTAAGGGGGTTGTTGTTTTCCAAACGCCCTCCTTTCATTACAAAATACAGTTCGGGTACCAAGGAGAAGTACTCGGTGATTCCTGCTTGGAAGGAGGCTCCTGCCTGAAGGCCCCAATATCCCTTTTTAAAATCCTTAAGTTCTTTGTTGTTGTCCCCATAATTAATACTCGTGGGGGTGTAGTTGATCACTACATCCATAAAAGTCTCTTGAGCCAAGGTTTTTCCCGTAAAGGCGGCCATTGTAATAAGTAATAAAAATTGCTTTTTCATCTTTGTGATTGATTTTAGGATTAATTGTGGGGCAAAGATGAAAATGTAGAGGGCGTCATGCGCCCGTACTTATGTTCCCGAACTATTTAAGTGGGATTCGGAACTTTTTGACCTGCCATTGATGAATAGCCAGGTTACGCTAAGATGATTGCCACAAATGGTATGAAACCTTTTTTTGGAAGTCTGTGGTTCTAAAGTGTATTCTGTTTTACCCATTGCTTGGGTGTCATTCCAGTTTCCTTTTTAAAGAAGGTATTGAACACGGTCTTGGAATTAAAACCACTGTCATAGGCCAGTCCTAAAAGGGTTATATTTTTATTTTCCTGCTTTAAGGCAATTTGTTTAAAGTATTCAAGGCGGTATGCGTTGATAAAGTCATTGAAATTTTTCCCAAAATGATTATTTAACAACCATGAAAGCTTATTGGGGTTTAACTGTATATGCGCTGCCAGCTGTTTTAAGCTAAGTTCGGAATCTATAAATAATTTTTCTTCTTGCATCACTGATTCCAAAGCCTTGGAGAAATTATTGATTTGGCTACCGTTAAAAGGAGATGGAGATACAGGATTTGAAGGTTCTTGAATTATTTCGGGCAAATCAGGGGTTAGAAAGACGGAATTTTCTATTTCCCGGTATTTGTTATAGACACGTAATGGTTCCAAAAAGGGATCGTTTCTAAAATTGAACAATTGTCCAGACCTTTCCTTTATCCGATTATCAAGTATATTCAAGGCCATTTCATGATTGTCGCTGTAAACCTCAAAGTATAGGTCCCAAGCACGAAGACTCACTGCTGAGGCTTCCATAAACTCTTTTTCGACTTCTTGTTTTGGAATACCAAAAATGCTTGTGTTGTGCATAAGGTCGTAAATGGCCCTACACGTTTTGGGTCGTTCCAACTGAGGGGTATTTTCTACAAAGGATGCCAACTCATCGGGTTGACGGTCCAATACAAGGGCTGCAACCTTCATTTCCAATGCCAACGGCAAAAATGGATTTAATGATAAGGCCTTCTCAAAAAGAACAACCGCATCTTTGTAATTCTTTTTAAAATAAATCATATTTCCCTTTGTGAAATAGAGGTTGGCGGATAGGGGGTTTATGCGCAATGCCATTTCGTTATTGGCCAAAGCTTTGTCTATCATTCCCAAAGCAGAAAAACCGTCTGCCATGGCATCACGTACTTCCGAGGAATTGGGGTTTATTTCAAGGGACAATTGTAAATGCTCAAAGGCATCCTTATAGTTCCAATAGCCCCAAAAACTAATGGTGCCCTTAACATAATGCCCCATGGCGGAGTTGGGATTCAATTGCAGCCCCGTATCAATGTGCTGATTGGCCTCCAGGAGTCCTTCATCTTTTTTCAGAAAGCCCCAACTGGCCAGCATTCCCAGGCACCAACCTTTTTCAAAATGGGCATCGGCATAGGAGGGGTCCAGTTTTATGCCCTTTTCAAAATGGCCAATAGCATTTTTGACATCTTGGGCGTTCCATCGCATGCGCAATTCACGGCCTTTAAGTAGATGCTTGTAGGCCTCAATATTTTTGGTAGGGGCTTCTATTAAATGTTCCTGCACGTCAAAGTGCCCAAAATTCTCCCGAATCTTGTCTGCAATGAGCAGGCTGATCTCATCCTGCAGTTCAAATATATCGGAAAGTTGGCGGTCAAAATTCTCGGACCATATATGAAAACCGGTATCGGTACGTATTAATTGTGCCGTAATCCTTACCCGATCATTTAGGATCCTTGCACTTCCTTCCAGCAATGTTTCTACTCCAAGTTCATTTCCTATGAGGCGGGCATCCAGATGTTTTTTCTTATAGTAAAAGGAGGATGTTCTTGCCGTTACCTTGAGGTCGCGGATTTTGGTAAGTGCATTAATGATCTCTTCTGTAATTCCGTCCGAAAAGTATTCGTTTTCTTCCCTTCCAATGTTTAAAAAAGGTAGTACTGCAATAGACTTTGGATTAAATGAGGTGTGCACTCGCGGGCAGTGGGTATTTGTTTTAACAAAAAATCAAAACTAAAATACAAATTTTAATCTAAAAACACCCTTAAACCCCTTTCTTGGGGGGAGTCTAATTCAAGAATGTATTATAAAATCCAGGGTCTATTTGATATTCGGAACCTTTTTGTTATTAATCGGAACTTTTTAGGGGAATTCCCTATTTAACTTGCAACCCTAAAATAGTAAGACAAATCAAAAACATATATTATGAAGTATCCTTTTGTTAGACCAAAATTTTATTTGAGATTGATAAAGGATTTAGCCCGCTTTATTGCCCAACCTCAATATGCGTCCTTACAGAATCTAACCGTCAAGAACAAAATATACGACACCTTGGGGTTATTCCTAATTAAGTTGGCCTTTTCTCTCTTGGTGGCCAATGTACTTGCCATTTTTTATGAGCCTAAAAATATTACTGAAACCAATATGGCGGAGCGGTTTACACCTTTGGCCTACCTTATGGTGGGAGGCCTAATTCTACCCCTCTATGAAGAAGTATGCTTTAGGTTAAGTCTAAGGTTCAAACCGCTATATGTTGCCCTTACTTTTGCGACCCTTACATATTACATACTTACAAAAGCCATATACAAAACCAATCTAAGCTTGGTGGATGAAACTTTTTATTCCCGGATAGGATTGTCCATTGGATTTGGTGTAATTGCCTTTATCCTAATTTATAGGAAGAAAATCCACCAAAAGCTAACCGTTTTATGGGAGAATAATATTAGGTGGATCTACTATCTTTCATGCGTGCTTTTTGCCTGGTTGCATATTTTTAATTTTGAATTAAACCTGACCAATATACTGCTGCTTCCAATACTAACATTGCCCCAATTGTTCAGTGCTACCATTGCTGGTTACACTAGGCTCAGCTTTGGATTTAGATATCCCCTCTTTGTTCATATGGGAACCAATCTGCTTTTTATAAGCTTATCATTTCTACCCTTGGATTAGTTGGTTTGTAGGCATGGATAAAAAAGGCATGGAGCACATAAATGGTAAGCCAAAATTTAGATTAATATTTAATCATTTTTTTTAGGTGGTCCTGTCCTTGTTCCATTATAGTGAACAATTCTATATTTTGCTCTTTACCTTTAAGTTCGTTTTTGCCCAAGGATTGTACTTTGAATTCCGGATCAAGGGGTAGGTTTTGACACAAATCACCCGAAATTAGGACGTCTACATTTAAAGGGTTGCATAGCCCTTGAATCCTAGCGGTAGTGTTAAGAACGTCGCCCGTAAATATAATTTCCTTTTTAAGTACGCCTATTTCCCCCGTGGTTACCTTCCCGAAATGGAACCCCGCCTTAAAGGTGGGTATAACACCGTAACTGTCAGAATACCAATCCGCTCTTTTGCCCAGATCCTTTTTCATGGCAAAAAAGCATTTAATGCAATTGTTGTTGGCAATGCCATTCTCGTACTTCCAAGAGATAATAATTTCATCCCCAACATATTGGTATATTTCCCCTGAATGCTGAATAATAGCTTCCGAAAAATCCGAGTAATACTCCTTCAGCAGCTCAAAATATTTGATATGGCCCAATTGCTCCGCTATGGCCGTGGAGGATTTCATATCGGAGAACAAGAAAATCCTTAATTCCTCGGTAGGGGTATGATACTTTCCTGTAAAGAAATTCATTAGGACCCCATGACCTATATTTTCACTTATCTCGGAGTAAAACAGGGATATCAAAAGTGAAGTGCCCAGCTGTATGTCCGTGCTCAAATGGGTCAAGCTGGTCCAATATTCCCAAAAAATATCCCAAACGCGTTTATCAAGAATAGAAATCTTCAATTCCAGACTCTTGGCTATGGGATAGGTGATGCTGGTTATGATCAACAGTAACAAAATGTAAAATATGGTTTTGTATACTATTTTCTTGGTAAAACTCTTTTTTGAAAAAACTTGGTTGAGATAAAGGAGTTCTATGGTCCCGATGAGCAGTCCAACTGCCATGAGGGCAAAGCTGGAAAAGAGGAATATCTCAAGATTCATGGCAACCCTAGAGGATTGGTCTTGGGCGGAATTACCTATCGCGGCTTGCTCCACAATCCAAAACACCCAACCAGAAACCAACCAAATAATTCCGAAAGGGATTATTCGGGAAAGGTTTCTTCTAAATTTAGGAGATAATTGTAGTGCCATACAGAAAAGTAAATTCTTGGTAAACCATCGTAAAGTTAATGTCTTTTTTAGAACTGCCACTGAAAATGCTTTATTGCAAATTATCGTACTTTTGGAATGAGTTGCTTTTTTGTGCAATGAAATCTAAGACCAATAATTAATGCCAAGCAATAAAAACCGCCGTATTGCAGTCATAATGTTTACCGATATTGTTGGCTACACCGCTCTGATGCAGCGGGATGAAAATGCCGCAGCGGAAATGCGGGCCCGTCATAGGCAGGAATTTGAAAAAAATCATAAACTTCATAATGGGGAAATCCTACAATATTATGGCGATGGAACCCTGAGCGTTTTTAGCAGTGGGTTGGAGGCAGTGGAATGTGCTATAGCTATACAAAAGGCCTTGCAACAGGAAAGTGCCGTGCCTCTGCGCATAGGGCTACATCTAGGCGATATTGTTTTTGATGGAACGGAAGTTTATGGAGACGGGGTAAATTTGGCTTCCCGTATAGAGAGTTTGGGGGTTGCAGGTTCAATACTCCTATCGGGCAAACTAAACGATGAGCTTAAAAATCATCCGCATATTCCCACCCTGTCCTTAGGTAGTTTTAGTTTAAAGAATATTGCTAAACCGATTGAAGTATTTGCAATTAATATGGAAGGTATACAGGTGCCCAGCCGTTCGGACCTGGTCGAGGTTCCTAAAACTGAGCCCAAATCTATTGCTGTTCTCCCTTTTGTAAATATGAGTTCCAATACGGACAACGAGTATTTTAGTGATGGCATGACGGAGGAAATCATAAACGCCCTTGCAAAAATAAAGGGCTTAAAAGTAACTTCAAGAACCTCCTCCTTTCACTTTAAAAATATTAATCTGCCTATAGCACAGATAGGCAAGGAACTTAATGTATCTACCATTTTGGAAGGCAGTGTGCGCTTGTCCAACAATAAAATGCGCATAACGGCACAGCTGATAGATGTTAAGGACGATTTTCATTTTTGGTCGGAGACCTTTGATAGGTCCTTGGAAGATGTTTTTGCCGTTCAAGATGAAATTAGCCTGTTCATTGCCGAAAGGTTGCGGGAACATATTGGACATTTTGAAATTGAAGGCCAATTGGTCCAAGATCCCGAAGTGCCAATTGATATATACCAACGCTATTTAAAAAGCAGGTATCATATTTTAAAGATGGGCAAATCCGATATTGAAACAGGGATGTCAATTTTAGAAACAATTATAGAGGATTACCCTCATTTTGCATTGGCCCATCTGGGGATGCATCTGGCCTACACCCTGTTGGGTACAATAGGCTTTGTGCCATTACACGAGGCCTTTGCAAAGGGACAGCCATTTCTGGAAAAGGCAATAGAAATAGACGAAAATCTACCGGAATGTCAATTGCACCTGTCCTACGCCTCCTTTATTCAAAATTGGGATCTTCCTGGAGCATATCGGCATTTAAACAAAGTGTATGAAGCGGGACCACTTGTTGACTATTACCCGAGTATGGCATCCATTTTGGTAGCCGAAGGAAGCTTTGGTGCGGCCCGAACATATATTGAAACCGCCCTTCAGCTCGATCCTTTTTCATCTATAAATTATCACTTAAAAGGATTTATAGATTACTGTGAAGAGAAATTTGATGCTGCCATCACTGCTTTTGAAAAGGGAGTAGAGCTCAAAGTAGATTTTAAAACTTCTACCTTGTATTGGGGACAGTCATTGTTGCTGATGGGTAAAGGCAAGGAAGGCTTGGCCTTTTTTGAGAAATTGCCACAGAATGAAACCGAAGATATCATGAGGCTGGGAGGAACAACAATGGCCCACGCCGTTTTAGGAAATAAGGATAAGGCCGAAAAGGGAATTGCCATGTTGGAGGTAGCTATGGAAACCGATTTTATGGGGAGGGCTATAAACTTGCTTATTCTCTGCAATGCGCTCTTGGGCAAGGTGCCGGAAACCATTAGGTTAATAGAACAGGGTGTTGCCCAAAGATTGCCAATGATGATTTACATTTTTGTGGAACCAATACTCAAGCCATTTTTTGGAATGCCCCGATTTCAGGAGCTTAGGAGGGAAGTTTTGGGAGAAGACAGTAAGCTTTCGACCAATAAACGGAG
>TARA_R110000764_G_scaffold66223_3_pt1 | contig 11992 bp, 14 predicted proteins | sample TARA_R110000764 | Tara Oceans TARA_R110000764 (sample SAMEA4398111) | marine metagenome | biome: Polar Biome; feature: [SRF] surface water layer (ENVO:00010504); material: water (ENVO:00002006), including particulate matter (ENVO:01000060) such as... | depth 5 m | reverse complement strand
TTTACAAATCTACCATAGGAACAGGGGGCTTTATCGCTACCATTGAACTAGGTCACATTAACGAACTCTTAGGATTAGTAGTGGGTCTTGCCACTCTAGTTTATATGTCTGCATCCGCAGTTAAGGTAATCAAGGAACTCCTAAAAAAGGATTAATATGAAAGAGATAATCAACTACTTATTGAATAACGCAGACAACATCCTTGTGGTGTTGACTGCTGTTGTATCTTCAGCTTCTGCTATTGCTGCCATTACCCCAACCCCTACTGATAACTCTTGGGTTGCTAAAGCCTACAAAGTTTTGGACTGGCTTGCTCTAAATGTGGGGAAAGCAAAGGATAAATGATTACAACTATTGTTCAATTGCTAATAGCGTTTCCTAAACTGGGAGCGATGTTTCTAAAATTAAGAACTGCATATGTTAAAGAGCTTGCTAATCGTCGTCACAATGAACATCGTTCTCGTATTGATGAGTGGGTGCGCAACGATGAGGGAAAGCAGGATTCCAGAGTTCCTACAGGAACTGAACAACCACGAATTTAACCAACCTCAAAAAGAAACTATTGGAGAGATCCTAGACTACGTAAACGATTTAGAAAACTTTAAATGAGAAAATATGTCTAACTACGAACTTTCACTAACAGCTGGAGAAATTGATATTGCTTTGCAAAAAGCAAGTTCTCCAGATACTTCCCCTCAAAACACTGATAACTTGGTTACTAGCCAAGGTATAAAGACGTATGTGGATACCGCTGTAGCAACTCTTACTGCTCAGATTGCCGCTGTAGCTGGCTCAATTATTCCAGTTAGCACTGCTCATTATTACTTAGAAGGTTCCCGAACACAGGCCAGCCCAACTTGGGTTTATAACTCTAATGGTGTATTTGCCCTTGCAGAAGTATCTGACCCTAGCGGAATAGCAACAGTTTCTGCAGGGCTAATTACTATACAATCAGCTGGCAACTACATGGTAACCTATTCAGGTATGTTCTCAGAGGAAGATGGTGACGCTACCGATTATTATAGAGTTAGGTTTAGAAAAGACGGAAACGCAGTAGTTCCTGAATATCTGGTAGATGAGACTGGGGGGAGCTACCAGACAGCGGTTACAGAGTCGATGCATAGGGTTACTGCTACAACTGCGTTTAATACAACTGCTGCTGGAACTACAGTTGATATGGCTTACTTTAATGTCAGTAAATCACAGATGTTCTACTACGACTTATCCATTACAATCATTAAGCTTTCTTAACTTACATAAATCATGTCAAATTTTATTTTAGATAACACAGCTTCAGATATTAACACAGCTCTTGGCAAAGTGTTAAACCCTGATACATCACCGACTGCCACAGATGCTTTAATTACTAGCGGTGGTGTAAAAGCTTATGTGGATACAGCTGTGGGCCGTGCCTATCCAATTGGTTCTATTTATTTAAATGCAACTAATTCTAGCAACCCATCATCATTGATAGGTTTTGGAACTTGGGTGGAGTTTGGTTCTGGTCGTGTTCCAGTAGGCATAGATTTAAATCAGTCAGAATTTAATACTCCTGAAAAAGAAGGTGGAGCTAAGACGCACACGCTTACTTTAAATCAAATACCAGCACACAGTCACAGTCTTGGTTATTTTGGTAATAATTCTCATTCAGGTAATTTCAAAGCATCAAGCTCAGTAACCAGCCAAGCCGTAAGGGGTACTGAAACAGCGGGAGGAGGACAATCTCACAACAATTTACAACCATACATTGTAGTTTATATGTGGAAACGAACAGCCTAAATTAAAGGTTGGGTTTCTTTTCGGCTAGTGCGCTGGTTCGTATAATCTTGTTATTAGTCCTTGTTTCTTATGGTACTCGAATCCAGTCATTGCTTGCTGGCTTCCGATAAATCCTTTTGATGCGTGCCAAGCGTCCGTAGCTGACAGGGCTGGTAGGTACTCAACCAAGAGACCGTGGTTCTCTACCCAACCACCATTCTGGTCAGATGTTACAAGGCTCTTTCCGTTACGAGCATTCTTGTGATGTACGTGTCCCATCTTTAGGTGACGCCACTTAGTCTTACCCCAAAGCTGAGCAAACTCAGTTGAGATAATACCTTGCCACTTGGTCATGGCTACGGAGTCTCCGTGTGTCCATACCAGTAAGTTGTCTCCCCAGACCATGTGCTTACGAGCTGATCGTTGCATAACAACTTCAACACGGTCGCATTGGGAGTAAGCTGCTCTTAATACTTGAGCAAGCCAGACTTCAGAGTGCCAGCTGTGGTTGCCTTCCAATATAACTACGGTAACCTTTTCAGCTACTTCGGAAGCCATAGCTACAACATCGTAGCAAGCTGTGACTGCTTTTTCGACAACCATATGGTAGCGGCTGTCAACGTCTAGTACGTTACCGCTCATCTCTGTCTTATTACTCCGAGTGTCTGCGTGTAGCATATCACCACCAAAGGTGACAACGATGTGCTCTGGGTTGTTCATGCGACACAGCAGAGCGTCCGTAGTGTTGTGAATACGTTTCACAGCAATGTCCGAGTCGTAGTTTTGACTGTTGGTTTCTCCTGCTTCGGCATACATACCAATGTGCGCATCGAAGCAGCAGATCTCAGCTAACACATCTTTACGCTGACGTGTTACTTTGGGTGCTGGTGCAATCTTTAGTGTTCCCTTGGCTCGTTCGCACAGGGAGTCAACGAAGTCTGTCATAGCTTCTGCATTTGGCAGAAGTCGTTTCCACTCTCGTCGCACCTCACCATCTGGTCCGTACTCGACAGTGGTTTTTGCTACGGATAGATGGTCGGGTGTAATTGCTCCGCTGAGCCAAGGAGCGAGACCTTTGCGTTCAACTCGTTTTAATGATGCTCTAATAGTAGATTCCGCTAAACCCAAAGCTTTAGCGGCTCCACTCTTACTTTTATGATATAGAAAAGCGTCAAGTGCGTTTTGTTCTGGGTCTGTTAGCATAGTTATAAATACTGACTAACGGGTTGTTTTTGTCAAGTTACCTTATAGTTTCAATTAGGTCATCGAGTACCATGCTAGAGAGTTCTTTCTTTTGAAGTAGTCGTTTAAGTATTACTTCATCGAGAGATCCTTTTACTACAAGGTCGATGTACGTACATTTCTTAACTTGACCAATACGATGGATACGGTCTTGGCTTTGTAGACGAGTCTCTAGGCTGTAGTTGTTGGAGTAGTAAACCATTGTAGACGCTGTGTGTAGTGTCAGTCCTTTAGCGGCTGCAGATGTCCCGATGAAGAATTGAGCTGCTCCGCTTTGAAACTTCTCTACTGCCTCTGATCGTTGATTGGATGGGGTGTCTCCGCTGTACACAACCACGCTGTCCCTACCGTACTTTTCAGTGAGTGCTTCTTGTAGGTCTTTAACATTCTGTTTGTATGCACAGAAGATTACCATTGATCCACTGGTCTCAGCAATCTGTAGTAACATCTTTACTCTGTTGTTTTTAAGAGAAATAGTTTCTCCGTCATCGTCAGTGACAAACCCTGTAAGGATCTGATGCAACTTTACCATCTGGGTAAGAGCCATTGTCGCTGTTACTAAGTTCCCTGCTTCAAATTCAATGATACAGTCGTCCTTCATCCTTCGGTACATTCGTTCTTGTTCTGGTTCTAACTCAACAGACACTGTTGAAAAAGTCTTATCTGGAAGATCTAAGCAGTCTTTCTTCTCCAGTCTTAGGCTGAAGGGTTCAAGTAACTTAGTTAACTCTTCGATGTTCTGATACCCAATGATTTTGTTGAATGAACGCTGCCCCATCGTCATTGTAGTCTCTATGGCAAACTTATGCTTAAAAGCTGTGTAGGTCGTATAGGGTATTGCATTCTTATCTAAAAACTTACATTGACTAAATAGATCCAACGGTCCTTGAGTAATAGGAGTTCCGTTTAGTATCCACTTGCAGTCTGCTTTAGCCGAAAGTTTCAACACATTCTTTGTTTGAATAGCCTTTGGGTTCTTAATGCAGGTAGATTCATCAATGATCATATGCTTTTGATTTACAGATGAATTAAGAAACTCTTCTGTAGTTTTATAACCTGCAGTAGTTCTTAACGCTTCCACGTTTATAAGCAGCATACGAGTACTTAGGTTGTTTTTAACAAACCTAGTGTACTCTTGTTTCATTCTTTTAGACTTGATCGGTCCTTTCCAGCAGAACACTTCTACATCTTTAGCATAGTGTCTTGGGATTTCATTGGTTGCCCAGTTGTGGTGCAAACCATTAGGAGCGATGACAACAACGTCTACAACGTCTTTTGCATTTTGGACTACGTCCAATATAATCTTAGTCTTTCCTGTACCCATTTCGCAAAACAAAGCCCCGTAGGGTTTATTAACGAATCGTTCTACTGCGTTCTTTTGGTGTTCAAACGGTGTTGTTTTGTATATCATTGTCTTGTGTATTTAGGTATGTTTAGAGATCTACGCCACTTGTTGTAAGTTTGTGCGTGCAGCCCGACCATTTTACAGGCTTTATCTACGGACTTTCGTTTGTCTCTGAGTGTGTGTACTCTGGCTATTACTGCTTGCTTCTCTTCAGTAGATAAAGTTGCGTTTATTGAATCTGAAACAACAGTTATTACTGGGGGTTGATCTACTTCTTTTGCGTGTTTTTCATTGGACTCTACTTCTTCTGACAGGCGTCGTTCAATCCACCGCATAAAGTTACTTGCACTTTCTGCGGATGTTTCATATGTATCTGATTCCATTGTTATGCTTTTGTTTTGATTATAACTTCAGATGTAGTTGTGCCTTCTGTGGGGTTGCACACTACGTTGAGTATGTTGGTGGTTGCGCTTCCGCCGTGTTTATCGGCGAGCTCAAGTAATTCAGTTAGTAGTTCTTCAAGTGTCATGGCATTTCGTAAAATCTAGAGGTTACAGGATGATGTACGTAAAGGTGTTTCATTGCTCTAGTCACTGCAACATAAAAAACTCTGTGTTCGTTGTCGGGATCTTGAGCAAAACCTTTACTAGTCATCTCAACCATATCTGGTAAAATTACTACGTTATCGGCTTCTCTACCTTTTACAGCATGAATGGTGTTGATTTCAACGTTTCCGCTGTCCTGAAGCTTGCCATCAGCGTCTGCTTTCATTAGGATATCACGAGCTGTATCTGACATCTTAAATACTTTGTCCCAAGATACAGTGGTTCTTAGTCCGTAGTTAGTAGACAGCTCGTGTTTGTCGAACATCTCTAAGTCAGGCATAGAGTCCATAAGCTTCTTAGAACCTCGGGCTACGGCGACTCCGCTGGGCAGGTACTCTCGGTACAGAACTTTTAGGTCTTTTACATATACCTTAAAGCCCTTCCTTAGCTCTTCCCATAGATTAATCATCCTGATTGTATCTGCGTTGAATAGGGAGCAGTCTCCGCCTGATACGAATAGCTGTCTTCGTTTAATCAGTAGGTTTTCAAAGTATGGAAGGAATGCTCTGTTACGGCAAAGAAGCAACCAAGAACCTTTGGAGAAGTCTAGGTCGTTTAGACCTTTGATCTTAGTAACCCCACCGTCTTCCTTCACGGTATTAATAGTGTAGTCTTGTTTCTGAGAGATCTTATCAGCTATTTTCTCAGAGTATTCTAATACTTTTGCGGGTAGACGGTAACTAGTGTCAAGTACTACACGCTCACCTTTTCTTTCGATAAGGGAGACAGGGTCTCCTCCTGAGAACTTGTAGATGCTTTGTTTGTCGTCTCCTGCTATGTAGATTTGCTTTACTGACCTACTTAGCTGGTCAATTACTTTCCACTGTAGTGGGGACAAATCTTGGGCTTCATCCACAAACAAGTAATCGAGATCTAGCTTAACGTCAAGTTCAATGAATTGTTCTAGTTGATCTGTAAAGTCATACAAGTCATTGTGCGTTTTAAACTCTTTATAGAACTTAGAGAAGCTTTCTAGCTCCGCTACAGATACAACTGTGCTTGGGTTGTCTAGTAGGACTTTCTGTGCTGATACTTGCATGTTTCGCATAAGACCGTTGTAGTACAACATCCGATCTCCTGCTCCTGAAGTGAAAGTGCTGCCATCTTTCTTTGAGACAGTAGCTGCCCCCGATAATCGAAACCCTGTTACCTTGCTAAGTGCTTGGTAATCCTTCCAATTAACAATTCGTTTACTTGGGATGCGTCTATAGCAAAGAGCGTGTAGTGTGCTAAATGCTTTGAAGTCGTCTAAACTGTAATTGGTATACTGCTTAAGTGCCCGATCAATTGCTTCTTGAGCACCTGCTTTGGTAAAGGTTGTGAAGCCGATCTTGCTTGGGGCTGTGGTTTCTAGGCATTCGCCTAGTAACTTCATCAGTGTAGTGGTCTTACCTGTACCAGCACTGGCTACGAATATCTTAGTTATTGATTCCATTTTTTACCTTCTCCCAGTAGGGTTTAGTAGCTTCTTTGCTCCAGCCATTAGGACCGCCGTTGTGAATGCGAGCAATGTGCTCAGCAGTTACTGGTTTTCCAATTCGTTCTGCAGTTGCGTATCTGTCCATGTACGCTACAAATATCATTACAGCAGTTTCTTTGTCGTAAGCATCGGCTACTGTCCAGTCTTCCTTTGCGTGTTGTGCAGCGTCTTTAATGTACGCTTCTGTTAGTTGTAAGCAACCGTGGGAGTTTCCGTTGTCTCCTACTGCGTTGATGTCGCCTCCGCTCTCTACGAGCATGATGGCTAGGATTAGTTGTGTTAGTGTCATATTGTGTTAGTAATTGCTGCTTTCTATTAAGTCTGGGTACTCACTAATGCTGCTGCCGTCAAGTTTGTTTTGATGGATGCGCCAGCAACGAGTGTTGATGTTGTCAATCTGTACACGATCAGGTTCTGCCTTTAGTACTTTCTTAAGAACAGAGAGTATTTTATTAGAAGGCATATCCTTAAAGCGTTGTTGCTCTAAGTGGTCTCGTAAGTCCGACATGCGAAACAGGTAGTTTCCATCTGGTCGTTTAACTGGTCCGTGTTTGATGTGAGTATAGTCGTCTACTGCTGATTGGCAGAAGGACGATACTAGCTCAACTAGCTGCCCTACTGGTGTCATCTCAAAAGGAATATCAATCTGAGTGCAGTTTTTAAGTAGTAGATTTTGTTGCTTAGTCCAATCTTCTTGTTTGATGATTGGAAATTTATACAACAGACGCTCCATTACTCTTTGGTTGAATAGGTTGAAGTTATCAAACTCTGCTGTGCTAAGCTGTAACTCGGTGTCGTCTAGAGTTAAATACCAAAGGGGTGGGTCGCTTTTAAGCTGCACCAATGATCGGTTGTTTGGCATGAAGTCTTCTCCGCCGATACCGTATTTAGTCTGACCGCACTGTTTAGCGTCACAGAAACGGCATAGCGGTTCTTGCGCACACTGGTATTTATAGTCTTTCTTTTCATACGATGAAATGATTGCACCGAGTTCTCTGTCAGCAAGAGGCTCAGAGAACATCCTATTATACTTGTGGATAAGTTGCTTCCAGTCTGATGGGTAGGCTTTCTTTAGATAAACAATTACATTAGCTAAAGTAATGTTTCGGCTTTCGCTTTCTTGAGTGCGCTCGCTAAATATATAGTTGAGGCAAGGTGGTCCTTCTGGAAATATCTCAGAAGAAGCATTGGGCACGTTTAAGCTGTGAAACTGCTCAGACGTCATACGCTTGGCGTGGGCTGCTTCTATGAACTGATCGGGGTCAAGAGCCTCTCCTTTGTTGTTAAAGGCGTACTGAAGCGTAGGGTTGCCGCTATAGGGCATGTTGAGCCAGTTACCATACTTGGAATCATCTTTACGGTTACCAATTCTTGGCTGCTTTGGGTAAATTTCTGAAACACCTTGACCAAAGAATGCACTGAAAGCTTTTAGCTTATCAATCATATCCTTAGCTGCAACTGGTTCCGAAAGGAACAAGTAAACATGAGCCCCGCCTGATTTAGATCGGCATACTACAAAGGGTAGTGTGTGCTCATTTACTTTTTCGTTCAGCTTTTCAAGTGTGTCTTCTTTCTGGTAGACGTCTACGTCTAGTGCTCCCCAGAATACGGAGCTGTCTTCTTGCAAAGGTGTGCAGCCGATACGCTTTTCACCTTGAATATGTTCTTCCCATAAGCTTACGGTTACTCCGCTTTTTACTAGATAAGATTTAGAATCACATTTACCATCTCGATCTCTAAATTTCCCTGTAAGCTTCGTCTCTCCGTGTACATTTGGGTTACATTTGTATAGCTCCAAGAATTTTGTAGCTAGTTCTGTCAGTGTTGTCTTGTCGCTCATTATGGATAAAGGAGCCCAGCTCTCCGAATTGAGAGCTGGGCTGCGGTTTATTTAGAATATTTCTTCGTCAGTAGTCAAGGCTGGCGCACTTACAGGTGCAGAAGTTTGCAGCATAGGGGTATCTGCAGCTTTCTTTGATGTAAGTTCAGCAAGTTCAAGAAGATCTTCATCTGAGTCTACGTCAAGTGCTGATGGGGCACTAATCGTAAAGTTCCAGTAATCGTCATTGTTTTTGCTGGTTTCCATTACAGTAGCAAGCTCCCATTTCTGCGCAAACAGAGGGGGTACAACGCTAGTGTTTTCTGGGAAACGATACCGATTGATATCAGAAGTAAGCTTACGAGAAACTTTCAACTGAGACGATGTAAACGGGATCATTGCTTCTTCCCATACACCTTGGACTTCAATCAATACGAACCAGTAGCTTGTGTAACGTAGTTCATTATCTCCGAGCCATTCATCGTACTTTCGTTCACGACCTTTTTCGTAGTTGGGGTTACCTACAATGGTAAGAGGATGACTTCCTACGAAGCCACCGCCTTTGTTGCGGGGAATCCACTCAGTGTATACTGCTAAAGTATACACTGGTACGATGCTTGTTGGGTTTTCCAACAACGCTTTAGTCTTATTGAAGAAGAGATCTCCAGCTTTTGAGCCTTCGACGTATTCGTCTTTGTTTGGTTTGAGCTGTGGACTCAAGTCTTGTAGGATGCGGATGAAGGGCATTGCAGAACCTGAATCCAGATTCTCCGTTCCCATACCCGCTACTTTTGTCATATCATATGCCATAATTGTTCTTTCTTTTGTTCTTAGGTTACTTTGACTCGCTTACCTTGGTAGATACCAAAGGCTTCACGAGGTAGTGATTCTGCCAGCTCTGGGTTGTCCAGAGCATCGCGACAGAAAGATTTGAGAGTTGAGTGGTGGATTGTGACTTTTCTGTCAGCAACCACACTAAACGACTCCTCAATTAGATCTTTTATCTCTTGTGCAAGATCGTCTTGATCTCGACCTAGAGTGATACTAATTTGATTTTTGATGATGCTGTCGTTGTTAGTAGCGCGTAGCCAATCAAACGCAGCTTCAGAGTCTTTAATACGTGCATCAACAAACTCGTTAAGTACAATCTGTTTGCCATTTGAAAGACTTAGACCATCAATGCCCATAGTCTCTAGCATGGCTGGCAGGTGTTCTTCTGCGATTGTCTTACGTTTGTTTTTGAGAGCAGATAGAGCTTCTTCTGCAGCAGTTACTTCATTCTCTAGTTGAACCAGTGTATCGCTTAGGTCAACAACAGCAGCCATGTCAACAGGTCGCTGTGATTCTGTCTCTCCTTCTGAGAAGAGTTCATTATTGTCTATTGCTTCTTGAGCTTCGACTAGTAGTGGATCATCGTTCATAGTTTATTTACTTCTTGTTTCGTTAGTACAACTGGTTCTTTTAGTTCTTTGGTAGCTAAGTATCCTACTCTAGCGTAGCCAGCTATGTCAACCCAGTTATCTCTTTTGTTTTTATTGAGTTGCCTTGTGATCTTTAGTGCGACCATTGCAAGGGCAACTTGGTTGGGAGTTACACTCGTATGAAAGATGACTGACCACATTGTGGCTAATCGACCTAACTCTACTTTGCAGTCTCCGTAATCTTCTTGTCGGTCTCCTTGAGTAATACTCAGGGCTTCTTCTAGTATATCTTGTTCTGTATTTTGCATAAAGGTTGTCTGCGCCGTGGTTGGCTAGCTGGCAGACGGCAACTCGTAATTGGTAGCGAGCACTGCAACAGGCTCACACCACACCTAAACACTCACGGCTTATCTTGCCATACACCATTACACAACTGTGTAAAAGTTAACACCAAGTTGGTCCGAGGTCTATGTCAGCCACTACTGGTACTTTTAAAGTTATCGCTTCTTCCATGATCTTACCAAGTTCTTTAGCTTCTTGTTCAGTGGACACCATAGCATTGATTTCATCATGTACAGGTAGTCTGAGATCAAACCCTGCATCGTGCGCAAGTACCATAGCAAGTTTCGTTTGATCAGCAGCAGAGCCCTGAATAAGCCTGTTAAGCCCTTTGCTAACGAAGGCTCTTTGCAGATTTTTAACTTGGTCTTTATATTTCTTAGTTGCATTGTCATATCCTTTTACTGGTTTGTCGTCGTAGCTGGGCATCCAAAAGTCAAAGTGTGCTTTTCTTCCTAGTATAGTCTTAATCTCTCCTTTTTGCTTAGCTCGTAGCATTACGTTGTCAAACAGGATTCTTAGAAATGGTGCTTTAGCGTTGAACTTTTCAGTAACTAGCTTGCACTCTTCTTCTCCAATGTCTAGTTGAGTAGCCATTGTTTTGTTGCCCATCCCGTAGGAGATGCCTAGACAAAGCATTTTGCATGTGTCATAGGGTAGTCCTGTTTCTTTTTCAAAGAATGTATACAACTTCTCTCCTGCTGCAAAGGCTGCTCTAGCTTCTTCTGCTTTAGGTAGAGGCTCTCCTGTGTTGATGTCGCCTAGTAGGGCGTAATGCACTTGTAAGCGGGGTTCTTGCGAGCTGTAATCTGCTTTACACCAGAGCATGTCAGGCTCGGCAATGTACAGTGAGCGAATCTTTTTACCAATCTCACTTCTCTTAGGAACTTGCTGCATGTTTGGGTTACTTGAAGATAAGCGACCGCTTCTTGTTCCTCCTCGTTCTGATGCAGTTTGTTTAAAGTCAGCGTGGATGCGTCCTTTGTAATTTTGACCTAGAATAATGTCTTCGATAAATACTTTTCTAAGCCTGTTGATGCTACGAAGTTCATGGATAGCTTTTAGGGTTGGATCGTCTACTGATTGAAGGAAGAATTTATCTACTGAGTAATTACCTTTTTCAGTTCTAGGTACTTTAATGCCTAGCTCAGTTTCACAGTAGTGCCCTAGCTGTTGGGGAGACCAGATGTCTAAGTTTCCGAAGCGTGAGGCTAAGATGTTTTCTTTCTTTTTTAGAGTGTCGTTGTACTCTTCGGCGGCTGGTAGATTAATTGGTACTCCTTTAAGCGTCATGCTTAGCAGCACTTTAGTTACTTTGCACTCTAGTTCCCATATTTGAGTTAGGTTAGCTTTTACTAGGATTGGTTTTTGGTGCTGGTAGATGTCCCAAGTGTTTCGTGCGTCAATCTCTGCATACGTTCCTACATGCCTTGCAGCTAGTTTCCACAGACCAGCTTTTGGATCAACTCCATAGGCTTCTGCTGCTTTCTTTAGGTGTACTTCGTCTTTTGGTCTGTCTAGGTATTTTACTGATAAGCTGTTTAGTGAATAGCTAAACTGCTCTTCGTCAATTAAGGCTTCTGCAACTTGGATGTCTCGGACAGTGCAGTCGATAGATAGCCCGAGTGTACTAAGCCACCCCATGTCATAAAGAGCGTTAGCAAAAAGAATGCAATCAGCATTTTTGATTTGATCTGAAACATATTTTAGTACTAGGTTTTTAGGTAGGTTGTCTCCACCTTGGTGTGCAAAAGGTAGGTATAGGGTGTTGTTTGCGTCTGCAATTGCAATCCCTACTACAAAGCCTTCGTTACGTTTGTAACTTGGTCCTGTTTGCCGCAAGTACGGATCGTAAGTCTCAAGGTCAATTGCTATTTCTCCAGATAGTTGTGGTAGGCTTGTTGGTGATCTCCAGAAGGAACTAGGCTCTAAAGAGGAAGGTAGAGTTTTTGCTGGTTTTTCGCTGCGAGGGATTGAAAGTAA
>TARA_R110000764_G_scaffold24551_2_pt1 | contig 12028 bp, 12 predicted proteins | sample TARA_R110000764 | Tara Oceans TARA_R110000764 (sample SAMEA4398111) | marine metagenome | biome: Polar Biome; feature: [SRF] surface water layer (ENVO:00010504); material: water (ENVO:00002006), including particulate matter (ENVO:01000060) such as... | depth 5 m | reverse complement strand
GTAGATCAATACCGTGCTTATGAAAAATATAACACCGTCCTTAACACTTACTTGGGTAGTCAGGCAAAAGCAACAGCAGAGCTTAAACGACTTGATACATTAGCCAAAAAGCTACCACAAGAACTAGGTGATATAACAGAAGCGTTTGTGTTGTTTACAAGTCGTGGACTAGACACAAGCACAAAAGGCTTAACAGCTTTCTCAAACATTGCAACAGCAAACGGCAAGAGCTTAACACAATTAGGTGAAGCTGTAGCTGATGCATTAACAGGTGAGTTTGAAAGACTTAAAGAGTTTGGTATTAAGGTATCAAAAGAAAATGGTAAGTTTGTAGCAGACATTGGCAACGGACAATCAATTATAGCCAACAGTAGTTCAGAACTAGTCAACAAGTTAAAACAACTTGGTGAAGAAGGTGGCAAGTTCGGTCGTGCTGCAGGAATCAATGCAACAACACTAGATCAAGCCTTTAGTAACTTAAATGGAGCGTTGTTTAGTACAGCAGTTGTCATTGGTGCAGAACTTAAACCAGCACTACGAGATGCAATAAATCTAACAACAGAATGGTTAGATAAAAATAACGAATTAATTAAAAGTCTAAGTACAGAAGTTGGCAAAGGACTAACAACCAGCTTTAAGGCAATTGGTACAGCACTTGGATTCCTAGCAAAGAACTTTGAAGCAATTAAAAATGCAGCATTGTTCCTTATCTTTACACGATTAGCCAGTAGTGTAGCTACACTAGTTGGTAAGATGGCACAGTTTACAGCTGGAGCAAAGGGATTTGCCGGCTTCTTTAGTGGCATAGGCAAAGTACTGTCAGGTGTTGCTGCAAGCATGGGCAGGTTCTTATTAGTTATAACTGGCATTGGTCCAGCAATGAGACTGTTAGCTCCACTATTATTAAATCCATTTACAGCTATCCCGGCAGCAATTACAGCCGCAGTAGTTGGTGGACTATGGTATTTTAGAGACGAAACATTCAAACTTGGTGAGACTACAGCAGCATTAGGCGAAATTGTAGCAGCAGTATGGTTTGCAGTGAAAAAATATGTAAGAAGTGTAATAGTAGGTATTAATGGTTATTTCTCTGATATGTATGACAATGTCAGAACTGGCATAGGCAAAGTTGCAGGAAGATTTGCAGAAAAGATGGGCGAGATAATGTTAAATATCAAGAAGGGTATTAACATTGGCATAGGTCTGTTTGCGGGCATGTTCCAGTTTATATACAACAATATCTTTAATCTACCTGCTATGTTTATGCAAGCACTTGAAAGTAGTTTAAGTATCATTGGTAAGTTTGTTAGCAGAGCAAGTGGCCAGATTGGCGAACTATGGGATTACATAACTAGCTTCGGTGCAGACAAAGTAGATAATATGTTTAGTGGGCTTGGTGTAGATTTACAATCAGAACTAGATAAAATAACAAGTACTATTCAACCTGTCAATTGGGGCGAAATATTAGCAGTAGACTATCTTGGTGAATCTGCAAAACTTGTAGAAGAAACAGCACAAGAATTAAAAAATGTATTAGCACCAATGTTTATTAGCATGGGTGGTAGCATACAATCAGCTATGGAAGACGCAGGACTTGGCTTAGAAGATATAGTTGAAGCATATAGAAAAGCTCAACAAGAAGCACTAACACTAGCTGATAATGAAGCTGCATTGTTACGCCAAGAAGAAGCTCGTATGAACCAATACACTCGTAGTGCGCCAGTTAAAGAAAACGCAATAACACAAACAAAGAACATGACTGCTGCGCTTATGACACAATCAGAGTTTATGCAGAAGTTTGATGAAGAAACTAGACAAAGCACAAACTTAACTAAGTTACAAGCAAAAGCACAGCAAATACTAGCACTTAGATTCTTACAAAGTAGAATATCACTAGAAGAATTCCAAGAGCAAAGCAAACGATTGGGATTTGAAACTCCAACCAGTGTTGGAACACCATCAAACACTGACAACATGATAGAGCGTTTGCAAAGCATGCGAGCAGAGAAAGCTGAACTACCAGGCTTAATAGCATTACTTAGAGAGAAGCATAGTGTAACTGCTGAAGAATTAAAAACATTAGGATTGCTTAACAATAGTCCAATGGAAAACGCAGTAGCAAGATTACAAATGATGCGTGAAGAAAAAGATCTTCAACCAGAATTACTTAAACACTTACGAGAGAAATACAACTTAACAATTAAAGAAGCCGAAGCAATGGGCTTATTAAACAAAGCAAAATTAACTGCAAGCGAACAAATTGCTTCAGCACTAGGTGATCAAAAGACTAAGTTAGATGATATTAATGCTACACTAGCTAACACTACAGCAATTGAAGCAATGGCAGCACAATACGGTGTAAGCAGTAAAGCTATTATAGCAGCACTATTAGAAGCTAGAAAAGGCTTAATTGACTTCAAAGACGAAGCTACAACAGTTAGCGGTATTATAACTGATACTTGGGATACTATGAGTAAGAACATGGCAGCCGGTATTGCAAAAGGTATTATGAAAGGCGAAGGGTTGTTTAACAGCTTTAGTGGATTCCTTAAGAACTTTGCAAACACAGTTATAACACAGATTATACAAAAGATGTTGGTACAGCCAATGATAAACCAAATGACACAGTTTGGTAGTAGCTTAATGGGCGGACTTGGTGGCGGAGGCGGCGGAGGCGGCGGCTTTGACTTATTAGGTAGTATTGGTAAGTTCTTTGCAGGTGGCTTTGCAACAGGTGGTAACATCCCAGGTGGACAGTTTGGACTAGTTGGCGAAAATGGACCAGAATTCATAAATGGACCAGCTAGAATTACGCCAATGGACAACGACATAAATAGTAGTGAAGGCTTAACAGTTAACTTTAATATTAACGCAATATCCACATCAGACGGGACCAGCTTTATCTTAGAGCATAAGAAAGAGATTACCGGAGTAATACAGAACGCCTTTAACAAGCGTGGCAAACAAGGAATCTATTAATTATGAGAGCAATATTTACATACCCAAATAATCCGTTTTACATTGACCCTAACTATTTGGGTGATGATACAAGTGGATTCCAAAGACGAATTAAAGACTTAAAAGATGGCACATATCATACTTGGTATGATGTCGACCCACCTACAGCAAGTGTAGATGATCTAATGACAGCAGTTGGCAAGTATTATAACTTTTATGATACAATTGGACAACCAAACATTAGCAGATACGACATGTGGGCATTGCCACTAGCTGAACTTAACATGGAACAAATTCCAGGTAGAGACCCAATTACATGGGAAACAGTTAGTAGTTTTCCTACACTAAACAGCAACAATAAACCATTTGCAGTTAATAGATTTACTACAGCTACAGCACACGGATTTACAAATGGTCAATTAGTAATTGCACCAAGTGGAGCAGACATTCCAAGTGATGGAACACCTGACGCACCACAAACAGCTTATGTAAAAGCAGTTGATAGCACTACATTTGAATTATATTCAAACAGTGCGTTAACTGAAAACAACACTGGTGAGTTTGATATAACTAGTACAAGTTGTGATGAAGTGTTTATATGGAGCGACTATGCAGCAAGTAGTAATGCATACGGTGCACCCCGAATGGGATTGCATTTGCCAAATGGTAGTGGAACCTTCTTAGATGGACAAGCAATCAGAAGAACAGAAGATTTAGACAACACTAACTGGAGCGGCGATGGCGCAAACAATGTTGTAAGATATGTTGATAATGTAGGTGCAAACGATATTAGATTATACGAAGATGCAGCATTAACTACACCACTTAGTGTAACTCCAGAATTTGTTAATACTAACAATGGTGTAAATGGTAGTCAAGGATTTAGTTCAAGCTCTGGCGCTGTTGTGCATGTATTAGAAAACATTCAATATGTAGGTGATCAGAACGCAAGATTCCAAGCATTAGCATGCTTTAATGAATCAGGTGAAAAGAGAATAAAAGGTTATGTAACTGTATACTCAAACGATTATGGCACTGACCCAGTAATGACCTTTAGTAATGTAAGTACAGGTGTAGCTATTGGTGCTCCTTTTGCAACAACATCAGACTATAATAAACCAAGATACCAAAAACCAATTTGGATCGAATTAAATCATCTACCTGCACCACAGCAAAATGCCACTTCTGACTTTACATTATATGATGCAGAAACAGGTGGTAATAAACTTGAATTCTCTGCAACATCTGGACTAAATGTTCAAACAGCATATTGGGATGTGTGGGTTCTTGAACCAGCACTAAACCAAAGCCCAAATACTTGTACAGTAGATGAGCATACATGGTTCAAATATGCAGACGGAAGTGTAGCAGGCGGTGATGCGTTTTGGCCTTTCTGGCGAGACATTGAATGGAACTCAACTACAAATACTGCACATCATAGATACACACCAAATGCAACTATGTGGTTTTATGGAGCCAATACATATACATATCAAGACAGCGGTAATGTTACACAACCTGGCGCAGAGGTAACTGATTATGTAGCACTACCAGGTGGTTATCCATATACACTAAGAAGCAGTGTAGAAGGTACACCAATTGTAGCTGCAACATTTGCAGTTACCTTAAACAACTTAAACAGAGTTACAGGAATTACTACTACAGGTGGAATATATGAAACACCAACAGCTACGCAGTTCCAACAGCGAGTTAACCCATTACCAAGTCAATATGTGCCACCGGCTCAAACACCAGTACAAATTGCGGCAGCTGAAGATAACTTTTATCTAAATGATATATGGTATACTAGAACAACAGAGTTTGATTATGAAGGAACTAAAAACTGGCCCAGAAGTCCTGTACCAGCTAGTGCAGAAATAACTGAAACTCAGCCTAGTGTTACAACAACCAGTCAAGCTGGTATTAAGTATGTAAGAAGTGGTGGATTTAGTAAGAGTGGTATAGAATTAACATACCCACTATTAAATGAAGCTGATTTCCGTGTACTACAAAACGCAAGTCAATTAGCTCAAGGACAACGAGCAGTGTTTCGTTACATCTACCGTAGTCAAGACAACTATAACAAGACTTGGATATGGCAAAAAAACTATAATGTATCAAATGGTGGTCCAAGGTTAGTTAGCACAAGAGACAACGACAGAGTGTTCCTATTTGAAGGAATGCAATCAAATGAATCAGAAGTAGTAAAAGCAGGACAAATAATAAGCACAGGCAGTAGTTACAATGGCGAATATAGCCAAAATGTAGCAGATGTAGATGCTAATGTATTTGGTGAAGCTGAAGCGAGAATTGCATATAAAAATGGACATTGGACAGCCCAATTACATAATGAAATTTGGTTACAACCTAGTAACTTAGTTGTAACACTTGCAGATGATGACTTTACATATACAGCTAGAGCAGATGGACTATATGATGTTAGTGTACGATTTGACTTTGCATGGTATCACGCCTCATGAGTACTAATAGAGGCATGAGTGGTGCGTTAACCACAGTAACAGAACATATAACAGTACAATATTATGAATTAGTTTACATTGATGTAAACAACGGATATTACCTTACTAACGCTCCGTTTGATGTTGTATACAATGGACAGACATATGACGCAGCAGGTAATATGTTAGAACTAGATGGCGTTGAAGAGAATGTTGGATTTGAAATTGAAAGTTTAACAGTTAACATCGGCGGCATTGATCCATTACCAGGTGATGGTGATCCGTTTATTAAAAAGATACTAGTAAGTGATTATGTTGATCGCAGTGTAGTCATAACTAGAGTATACTATCAGGACGGTGCTATAGTAGACGGAGTTGTACTATACAGTGGATTTATTAACGCTGCAAGTGCGGCAAGTGGATTAGGACAAGATGGAGCAGCAGTTAGTTTACAAACAAGTAACAACTGGACAGACTTCAGCAAACTTAGCAGCAGGCACACTAACAGTGCAAGTCAGCAAGCAGCATTTCCAGGTGATCTTGGATTTGAATTTGCAAAAGAAGTACAAAAACAAGTTGAATGGAAGGAAGCATAATATGAGCATTAATTTAGAATTATACAAATACATAGAAAGACACTCACAAGACAAATATGAATGGGGTGAAAAAGACTGTATGCTGTTTCCTGCAAGATGGGTTGACACTTATTATGATGAAACTACATGCAAAAACATTGAACACCAGTATATGAACAGACGAGAAGCATTAGTGTTTTATAAAAACTATCTAAGCACAGACACTGTACTTCGTAGTGTAAACTTCGTAGAACAAGAAGATATAAGTAGTGTAGAAGATGGTGATATAGTACAAACAGGCACACCAGAGTGGCCAACATTATGGATTGTATTTAATGATGCAGGATATTGTATGAGTGAACAGGGTTTAATATTTGTGACATACGACGCATTACAAGCACAAACAGTTAAAGTCTGGAGAAGATAATATGCCGTTCCTAGCCCCGGTCGTTGCAGGTATAGCAGCATTTGCTGCAACAGCAATAGGTAGTTTCCTAATAAGATTAGCAATTAGCTTCGTCATTGGCGCAGTTATGCAAAACCGTATGAAGAAAAAGATGGAAGCTATGCAAAGAGCTAACCGTCCAAGTGTTATGGTTAACACAGCATCAAACAACGAATCAATTCCAGTATCATATGGACAAACACGACTAGGTGGTAATAGACTATACACAGAATCAACTAATGGTGCAGGTAATGAAAACATAAACAGTCACTTAAATATGATCTTTAGTATATGCGAAGGTAAGGTAAATGATTTAGAACAAATATGGTTTGACGACCTCATTGTTTGGGATGTAAACGATGGCGGTACAATAGGTGCCAACAACGAACTAAGTGGATTTATTAGTAAGTTTGAACCTGCACTTAGTGATGCAGAAACACACATTGTGTTCTTTGATGGTGATGACAACCAAACCAGCAGTAGTATATTAAGTACAAGCATTGGTACTCCGTGGACAAGCAATCACAGATTGCGTGGAGTAGTGTATTGCGGTATGGTGTTAAACACTAACGCAGAGATATACAAAGGTGGATTGCCACTAATGACATTCACAGTTAAAGGTAAACAAATAAGAAATGTAAGTGCATTACCAGGCGCTGAAACATACATTGGCGGTGCAGATGAAAACCCAGTTGATGTACTATACGATTATTTAACAAACACACGATATGGTAAAGGACTTGATCACAACAGCAGTGGTGTTTATACAGCAGGACTTAATATTGATTTAGACAGCTTTAAGACAGCTAGAACACAAGCTGCAGGATACTATAAAATTAATGGTGTATTAGATACAAGTACACAATTGTATGATAACATCGGCGAGATACTTGAAAGTATGAACGGCTTATTAGTGTTCCAAAACGGCAAGTATATACTTAAACTACAAAATCGTAGTGAAGCAACAGTAGCTACATTTACAGCATTTGATATACTATCACCAGTAGCTGTGCAAATGCCAGCAAAGAGCAGTAAGTTTAACAGGGTATTAGCTGACTATAGAAACAAAGCCGTTGGAACAAACTACAATGATGATCTAATTATCGTAGACAGTGGTACATACTTAACAGAAGATAATGGCACAGAACTAGAAGGCAGAATCCGTTTAGACTTGGTTGATGATATTAACTTAGTAACTGACATTGCAAACTATACAATGAACGCCAGTCGTTATCAACAAACAATAAACTTTGATGCAGCACACACAGCACTAAGACTGCAATGTGGTGAAATCATAAACATGAACCTAGAAGAATTTGGCTGGGACACAGCACCATATGCTAGTGGAAAACCATTTAGAATAACACAAATGGGATTAAACCCAGATAACAGTATATCAATCACCGCAACTGAATACATAAGCTCAATAGAATTAATACCATAAACTAATAATAGGTGAAGAATGGAATCCCCAAAACCCAAATATAGCATAGCTGAGGTTGCTTCAAATAGACTCAGAGCAGCACTAAACGCACAAATAAGAAACAGAGGTGAATACAACTTAGACAATGTTAGTGCCATTTGGCATGTAACTAGTTGCAAAGGTGTACAACTACCCAATTGCAGAGGTGGCATCTTTTACCCACAAGGCAAAACACAAAGTAACTATAAAATAATTGTATTCGTTACAGACCCACAGTACAACAACTGGGCTGAATCAATTGGATTAGACATAATAAGTAAATGGGTTAATCCATATCATAAACCACTAGGCCCTGGTGTAAACACACAGCCAAAAAATCCTATTCAAAAAAGAACATATGAAGAAGTGTATGATGAGTTATGGAAACTAACAGCTGACTTGGCTAAAATAGACCATATAGCACTAGCACTGAACATGGGACTTAGCAGAGCAAGAAGTTTTAGAAACAGAATGCGTGTAGAACAAGCCAAGCTACGAACCAAGGCAAAAGATCGCATTGAAGTAGGTAAAAAGCGGGTTAGCATAGGATCATAAATACTATTGTAATGTTAACAGACTGATACATTTAACATTACGGTAACAGAGAACTCTTATAACGGCAAGTCAGCCTAATAGGACTCCTTCAATATATTAATGCCGCATGAGGCCCACACGCTGTTACCCATTAAGCCCTATTTGCACCCGTTGTACATAGGGCTTTCTTATGACTAGATATAGTCATTTAAGGTGTCTTAAACGCTCAAATAGGACTATATAGCGTGTCTAAATTACAGAGGTGTACCCTAGTAGCATAAACGCCCATAAACCAAAACCACGGTTCTTAACCCATAAATTAACCAAATACACCCATTTTGATAAATACTATTGTAAAAAGAAGTGTTACACTTATACACAAAGGTTGACAACTCAGCCTACTAGTGTTATACTATACAAGTAAGTTAAGTTATTAACTACATCAAAAAGAGGAGTTACTATGTTATACATATACCCAACATTAATAAAACTAAACGCACGAAGCCATGGTAGACAATCTACAGGCAGCGTTAGAGTAAAACTCACTAAAGGTGAGAAGAAAGCAGTACTTGATTTATTCTTAGATCACAACAGCTTTTACAATGAATACAGTGACGAACTGTATTACCAACACAACGATAAGATTGGTAATGATCGCACTACCTATACAACCGCACAAATAATCTCAGACATCAATATAAAGATACCAGACTGGATGCAAGCCAAAAATGACTTGTATGAAAGCTATCTGTTGCGTCACAATAAGGTGGTATGCACTACCGCTGAAAAGATCAACGGCATGCATGGTTCACGCATTGCAGATGAATACATTGATAGATACTTTATTGATTATGGACCACCAGCCCCAAGATACACCCCTACTACTAACTTGTGGGAGGTAGAGTAATGTTAAGGCGCATACACAACCCCCCAATGTTCTTAAAGAAGCTGAGTGCAGCTCACTTAATGAGACAAGTAGAAGCTAGTACATACTTCAAAGACATTGATACTACAGTAAGAGACATTGTTAAATGGGAAGGCATCCAACGACAGGAAACACCAGATGATACAGCAAAGTATGATGATGGAACTGAACCAGCTATACTATTAGCAGTATTGCGTGTGGTAGCTGTAACAGAAACAATGGAAATTGGCGGTGTAACAGCATTAGTAGCTGGTGTATTACTTGATGCTAAACTAGAAGATGCATACGATAAACTACAAGTAAGTCTATCACAAACACTTGAACATCAAAAGAAGTATGCACGAGTAAGAAAAATACTAGACAGCTTAGGACCAAAATAATGAATGATTATACCCCCAACTTCAATGATCCTAGAGTAATCAAGAGAGTTAAAACTGCACTTGGCTTTACTAATGCAATGCTTAAAGATACTCCCAAACGAATGAGTTGTAGATTCATTGATAAACACTTTGGAATGAGCAGTCATAAGTTAAGTAGATATCTAAGAGATAACTTGATCATATGTGTTAACAACAATTACAACAAAGACACTGGTGTGTGTAAGAGTTATGTAGCTAATAATAGTGGTAGAGTTTACTTAAATGAAATGATCGGTAATGATATTAACAGTACTATGCATAGTGCAACACAAGTTGATAGTGCAATTGAATGGGCACAAAATACATATGCTGATGAACTAGAGTCACTCAACTTCACTTACAAAGACAAGTCACATAGACTATGCAACCCCATACAAAACATACGCAGTGATGTAAGAGCTGAACTATTGGCTAAACAAGGACTAAGTTATAACTATGACATTAGTGCTGCCGCACCAACACTGTTGTATCAATACAGTCTTAGATGTGGTGGAGCAACAGGTGAAGTACTAGAACACATTGAAAGCTATATAGCAGACAAAGATGTATTGCGTAATAAGCTAGCACTCAGCACAGATTTATCAACTAAAGTAATTAAACAACTAATCAATGCATTATTTGCAGGAGCGGCGCTTAGTGGGCATCCACAGCGAGCTTTGTTCAAGCTAATAGGCTGTGATGTTGCTAAGATGGTGTTCTTACAGCAGCACGAAGATTTGACAGCACTACGCAACGATATTAAGCATATGTGGAGTATTATTAAAGTAGATGCAAATGTACGCTACTACAGTGATAAGTTTAACAAAGATGGAAGCAATAGAAAGATACGCTTTGGACCAAAAGACAAGTGGAACATATACTTCCAACTAGAGCGTACAGTATTAAATGAAATACGCAGTTATCTAAGTGTAGTAGGAAGCAAGTGTTTCTTAGAGCACGATGGCTTTAGAACAACACAAAAGATTGATACAATTGATTTACAGCATTGGATTGCAGGTGGAACAGGGTATAATGTACTGATTGTAGAGAAGTGTTACACTAAGCAACATACAATAGAATATAACATTACTAATTCAAATCAATCAAAAAAAGTATACACTAATACCAATCAATTGATATTAAACACCAAAAGAAACACTACACAAACCAAAAGAGTTACAGAGACTCTGTCAAAGGAACAAGCACACACAGGAGTAACAATATGATAGTAGTAGAGATATATTCATATGAAGACAATGAACGAGTACATAAAATTAGAGAGTTTGAAAATCAAGACTCATGGGATAGAGAAAGGTTGATGATGAGGTTAGCTGATACATGGGTAGGGCATAAGATTTACCACGACCTAAGTATGCGAGAGTGGGCACAAATGACACCAGAAGAACGCATGATACTAACACCAGAGCAGAAGTTTGATAAAGCTGCTTATTTGGCTAAAAAATAAAACCATAAATACTGATACACAACAAGGAGTCACAACATGAAGATATTACAAACATTTAAGTTCCATTTATTGTTACAAGAAACAATCATACCAGAACTAGAATCACTAATTCGTTTGGGTGAAACACAATTCAAGATAGTACGCAAAGGAACATATGAACTGTTAGCTACACCCACTAGAGATAATTCAAGTGGTGTATACAAGGACAAGTCAGGTAAAACTTGGGCAGTGGAGAGAGTAGCATGAAAGTACATATGAATGATGCAGAACACAACCTACACTTAGATCAATACCAAGATGGATTGGTTAGACAAGAGTTCAAGTGTTACACCAAGGTAGATGGTGTACTACGCAAGTTAACAGTGGTGAGAACATACAATGACAATGGAACATATCACGACAGTAGTGTAAGTGAGTACATAGCTGATGTCAAATAATAGAACCAACGCAATGAGTGCTAGAGTAGTTACATTTAATAACTGGTGGAGAAACAATAGAAACAATCCCAAAGCGTTCTTATGGTTAACCGCACACGCTAAAAGAGTAGCATATGCTTATAACCTACCACCATTTACATTTGATGAGATAACCACAATAAACAAACGATACCTACACAGTACACACAAGCGTATGAATCGTGGTAGTGCATGGAAACTGTGGAAGTTTATACATCCACTTAGTACAAACCGTATACAAAGAATAACTGCTACAGGTGAGTTCCTAATGCAAGCTAAACATAATAAAAGCACAGATAAGCCCAAAAAGGAAGTTACAGTGGTTTATAAGTCAAGGTTAATACCAAAATAA
>TARA_R110000764_G_C11028466_1_pt1 | contig 12071 bp, 10 predicted proteins | sample TARA_R110000764 | Tara Oceans TARA_R110000764 (sample SAMEA4398111) | marine metagenome | biome: Polar Biome; feature: [SRF] surface water layer (ENVO:00010504); material: water (ENVO:00002006), including particulate matter (ENVO:01000060) such as... | depth 5 m | reverse complement strand
ACCCGAGAGGCTTGTTTTTGTTGGCCTTTCGGGTCTTTATCGGTTCTTACTGAACCTATGTATGGTGCGGATGGAGAGACTCGACTAAACAACACAAAGCATTGTTAATAATAACTTTTATATTTTTCAAACCTGATAGTACTACTTATGGTACTACTAAAACAAAAAGTCATCCATTTTATGTGATGACTTTTAGATGTTTATTATTATATAAGTTTTAGGATCTAAGCTAATTGCTCAATTTCCGAAGATGTCAACATTGAGCTTTTCAATAATGTAGAGTTATTTGAAAAAAATGTATTTTGAGTTTTTAGTACATTAGGAGGGACTTTAGAGTTATTAACCTGCACAAAAGTATTTCTTTTGATCTTCGCTCCATCAAATATTACTTTTACAAACCTTTCTTCCAATCCTTTTGAAATAGCTAAGTCAAAAAGTACTACACCACTAAAATGGGCAAGCAGCAACTCCTCAGTAATCCTTTTGAACTGGTTCATAATAGGCTTGTGTGGCATTTCTGTAACCACTGCCAAAGAGTTAGATACTAATTTTAGATTATTCACGGTTTAAATTTATAAAGCTCATTAATACATTCTCTAATGTCGGTTAACATATTCATTGCAACATCTAAACTAGTTATAAACTTACTAAAAATTAATACCTCTTCAACATGAAAAAGTGGATGTCTTTTACCAGTATATTGATTATACGCATTTTCAAGAGCACGAATCATATCAGTGTTTTCGATATTTTCAAAATGCTCATGTTTCAAACTATAGCTATCATCACCACTTTTGTGAAACATTACGCCTATTCGTTGATCGCCGTTATCCGTATAATTTGACGAGTACAACCCATAAGCATTGAAACAATCGTACATACTCCCCTCTAAAGCCCTTAATTCAGGGTAAAGTAAAACCGAATAATCTGGCAGCTCAGGTGAAGCTAGAGCAATACACATGCCACTAACCAATAACTTATTTAATTCTATCGGTAACTTTTCATATGCATCAGGCATGAGAGACTTTAATGTATGCCTAGCGACGTCCTGAGAAATAAACTCAGTTCTATTTTCATCTTTACGACTAAGTACTTTCTCAATTCCCCATAACTCAAGAATGTCTATCAAAAAATAACTTAGCTTTTTATAGACAAAAAGTGGCCTTCCTTGTATTTGAAAACTATTAGCAGACTTATGGTACTTAAGAACTAAGCAATCTTGATGACGGCTACTTGTTACCCTCACTTGTAACAAAAAGTCCGAATTAACCTCTTCTTCGTACTCAAACATTTTAGTGTTGTCAGCATAAGTCTCGGATTCGAATTTGTTATATATTGGCATAACATCTTTAATACTGAGATGTTGTAGAGTCATTTCTATTGATTCAAATTCATTCGGATTGATTTTATTTTTAACAAAACCGGCAAGTTCAAGACCTAAATCTTGATTCTTACCAGTTTTATAATGAACTGTTGTTGTGCCATCAACATTACAAAGGAAATCAATAATAGCCGATTGCATTTGAGGCTTCCCAATCTTATATCTATGGCTTTTTACAACATCTCCTTGAGTATTAACGTCAGAATCATCAATCCTGAGACCATTCTGTTCAGTAAACTCACATACAATAGAATGGATAGATTCCCTGTCTAACGGTAATGATTTATATTCCGACATATTTATTTCTTACTCCCTTTTGTAATCATTTTTTTAAACATTTTTTCAAACTCATCTTGTTTATCAAAAACCCCATTAATACTTGGCTCTCTAAGATTCCTAAGTAACTCTGCTTGCCGATAATCTTCAACATCACCATAGCTATAAAATGTTGTTAAAACGCCTTCGTGCCCCAGGTTTTGGCTCCATGCTTTAAACTGCTCTGGTGTTTGGCATAGGTTTTCACCTAACCTTACTAAAGTATTACGAAAGCTATGCGGGTTATAATACGGCAATCCGGCATTTTGAAAAGCTTGATTAAATATTTCGCGTATTGGGCTGGTAGTTTGCCAGTGTTCACGTAATAAGCCTGTAGCTTCAAACTTTTTGTTACCATTGTTTTCAATTTTAGTTTTGGGGAATAACGGCTCATCAGGGCTAAAGAGTAATTCATTGGTTAAATAGTCAATCCACGACTTTAGTATGTTTAGCGGTAACTCACCTACAGGGAAGAAGTAAGTCGTAAAAGTTTTGCTAAATTTTGTTTTCACTTCTCTGGCATCTTGAAACAAACTTTTTTCATATAAACTAATATGCTTTATTTTTAATGATGCAATAGCGCTGTCTCTCGCTCCTGTTAATAAAGTTAAAGCAATTAACGCTCTATTGCGTTTTTCAATAGCGGTACTCACTGGCATATTATCCAACACATGAATTATTTGTTCAGTACTAGGCACAGGTTTTTTACGTTTAGCATTGGCAACGCGAGTATCTTTTTCTGATAGATTAAAATACTCAGTGTCGTTGTAATTAATCCGCGATTTATAACCTGCTTGCATCGCCAACCATTGAAAGAAGTTTTTCAAATGACGTAACGTAGTATTTAACGTTGCCTTGCTTAATGGCTTATTAGTTGTTTCATTTTTTTGATTAGTTAAATGCTTTTTAAAACCTACAGCTTGTTCAAAGTGAAACTGCTTAAAGTCTTTAAATTTGGTGTATTGTTCAAAACGATTAATTGCTTTTGATACCCCATCAATTGATGATTCATCTTGTCGTTTAGCTTCTTTTAAAAAGATGCAATATTTACGGGTAATTCTTACATTGTTTGGGTTGTGCTTACTCATCGTTTAACCTCATTGGTTTAAAGTACAATTCAGGAAGGGTTTGCCTATCTAACCTATGTGTTTTTGTTGTAGTGGTAATATCACTGCAAGATCACGCTGAATTGACGTTAAATTTTCGAGTTTGAAGTATTTATTCATCAACGAATTGCACACTGCACAAGCCGAAATCACTCGACCTTTAGTGCAAGTTTCTTGGATAAATTGAATGGTTTTTTGATCAGGTATTCTTGGTTCCCTGCACTTAAAACAATAAATCTCTGACGGTTTACAAGTACGTTTATTTACTTGTCGTTGCTGTTTCAAAAATTGCTTTAAATCAGTACCTAAAATTAACAACGGACGTTTATCATCACAAACAGTTAAGCCTTTTTTGATCCAATTTCGAACCGTTCTTTTATGTACGCAATAAAGTAATGCAGCTTCTTCCACCGTATAACTACGGTGGATTTTACACTTGTTAGGGTTATGAATTCGGCTCATACATTCCCCCTATTTTTTACTTTCTGCGATACATCGTTCTAGCCATTGATTTATATCTTCTTCAAGCCAGCCAACAGCACGACTACCTAGAGAAATACTTTGCGGGAATTCCCCTTTGCTCATACGCAAATAAATACTACTTCTAGATAAACCTGTTTTGTTTTTGACTTCTGGTAATCGATTGATTCTGTTAGACATGTTAAAACCTCTTAATCGTTAGTAGGAAACGACCACGAGGTTATTTAAAAATGAATGGTTAGAGCCCTAATTAGGTTTGCAAGATCCCTATTTAGGTTTTGAGTTATTTACTTCTAGAATCTATTGCGGGTTCAATTTGGCTTAATATTTTACGTATTGTGTCATCAGTCAATGGAGCGCCGACTAATTCAGTCATAGCCACTAATGAAGCAGCAACTCCTCGTTGCTTAGGATCGATATCTACTTGGTTACATAACGCTCCAAGTAAGATAAGTAATGAATTTCGCTCTTTAGATGTTATAGGCTTTTCATCTTGGGGTGCATCTTCTAATGACTTAATAAATCGATTGAGTTCATTTGTTCTAACCACTAGCACATAATCATGTTCGCCTAAGCCACCTGAAGGATAATAATTGTCTTCTTTCTTTTCAGCTTTGCGTTTCTCTAAGTATTTTTTCCTTTCATTATTATAAATATCCCAAAGCTCTTTTTCTTTAACTTTGCTTACCTCACGCTCGATGATGATGCGTTGTACTATCTCCTTATTTGCGCTGGATCCAGATTGATATTCATTATCATCAAAGTCAGTTTGAAGTTGGCATATCAATTCACCGCGCTCTACAAAAGTTCCATCAATATAAGACAGTGTGACTTCAAGCCCAGAAGTCATTTGCTGATAATAGTGTTCAATATCGATAGCCTCAGCGCCTATCAAGGGCAAGTCCCAAACTCCATCAATTGAAACTACATTTTTATCCAATGCAATCCAATCGTTTTCTTTCACTCTAAGTTCACAATTAGTCGGCAGTCTGTATGGAATTGGCAGCTTTTCATTTGTAAAAATATCATTTTCTACTATTTTAAATTCAACATCTTCAGTCCTCACCCATTTCCCTACCCGAACCTTTGCGTGATTCACAAAGTCGATTGACAGTGTCAAATGCCCATCAAGTGCGAACCGACATAAATCAGCAATGGTTGCAGGTTCACCTACTACATTTGAAATGTGATTCGCTGCGTCTTCAAGTGTTAGCCACTCTTTAAGTTTAAGTAGTTTGCTCATTACTTACGCCGCATTGCGCTTAAAGTTTTCAGCTTGTTCAAAAATTTCTTTATACACTTCATCACGATCAATCGGAGGATAACCCCACTCATCTAGTAAGATAATCAAACTAAATTGAAGATCAGCCTTAATATCTTCTCGTTTATTCCAATCAGTATATTTAGCTTTATCATCAATTACTTTTTTCACCTCTTTGGCAAGATCCAGCAATTTATCTTCTGGGTAAGTAAAATCATACTTATGGGCAAGTGAGATAAGAATGTCGTAAAATGCTTTTTCTTCAAAATCTATCCCCATCTCACTAAACGAAGACATTTCTTCACGTAGATCGTTATATAGGTTGATAATCTCATCTGAAAAATCGGTAATCACTTCAGAGCGAAGTACATCTTTTTCTTCACGCTCATTATATTTTTCAACCAGCATATTCATCTTTTTAGAGAAATCTACGCCCTTAACTTTATTGGTTTTTTTAAACTCTCCAATGGCTTTGGCAAGCATCTGTTGAAGTAATTGAAGCTTAGTATTAGGCTGTTTAATTACTTCTAATTTTGCAAGATAATCTGCATCGAAGATGTTAATTTCACCATCACTATCTTCACCAAGTTTAAATATTTCCTCAACACCATCACTCAATAATGCATTTTTAACTAAATCACGTACTTTGCGATTCATTTGGTCAACATCAGGCGCACCACCCGTGGTAATTTTAAAAACAATGGTACGAACAGCTAAGTAATAATGAATTTTATCTTTATGATCTTGAGTTAACTCGCTACTACCCACGCAAATATCATAAGCAGATTTAAGCCGTTTGGTTAAGTCCATAAAGGTTTTTTCAAACTTTTTGCTTCTCAACGTAAAATCCGCAGAAGCATTTAAGCACTGTAATTGCTCTAATGGGGAGCCATTATAATAAAGGCTTGAATCAAATTGATGAAACAAACCATCCAGTAAACTAAGGTGGTCTTTCACCACAATCACTGATTGTTTAATATCTTCAATGTCTTGCTTTTGTCCGCCCGTATATTGAGAAAGGGCTAGGTTCATTTGTTTCTTAATGCCGATATAATCAACTACCAAGCCATTTTCTTTCCCTTCAAACTTACGGTTCACTCTTGAGATAGTTTGAATTAAGTTATGTTTTTGCAGTGGTTTATCAATATAGATAGTATCGAGGAATGGTACATCAAAACCTGTTAACCACATATCTACTACAATAGCGATTTTGAAGTTTGATTTACCATTTTTAAACTGTCGATCTAACTCTTTACGATGTTCTTTATTACCAAGTTTATCCCACATTGCTTTTTCATCGTCTTTGTTACGAGTCATAATCATTCTAACTCGCTCAATCGGCTTAACTTTTTTCTTATCGCCTTCTGATAACGTTGCACCATCTTCACATATTTTTACTTCATCCCATTCAGGGCGAAGTTCAATAAGCTCTTTATAAAATTGATAAGCAATTTCTCGGCTACTACAGACAAACATAGCTTTGCCTTTTTGAGTAGTACCTTCTTCTACACGATTATCATAATGTTCAACAAAGTCGTTAGCTATAGCACTTATACGGTCAGGATCGCCCAGTATGGTAGACATACTCGCCATTGCAGTTTTACTTTTATCTATTTGATATTCATTTGTACCTGCCTCCTCACACTCTTTATAATACTTTTCAACGAGATCAAGTTGCTTACCATCAAGTAATACTTTTGCCGCTCGACCTTCATAAATAATAGGAACGGTAATCTCATCATAAACTGATTCAGTCATTGTGTAGCTGTCTATAACAGCACCAAAAACATCGAGTGTTGCGTCAATCGGTGTCCCCGTAAAACCAACATAAGTAGCATTAGGTAAAGAGTCGTGCAGATATTTAGCAAAACCGTAGGTCTTTTTAACACCATCTTCAGTGACGGTGATTTTTTGCTCTAAATTTATTTGGCTTCGATGCGCTTCATCTGAGATACAAATAACATTGGTACGTTCAGTCAGTAGTGCTAATTCTTCGGTAAACTTATGAATAGTAGTAAGGAATACACCGCCACTTTTACGACCCTTAAGGTGTTCACGCAGCTCACTTCGACTCTCAACACTGATAATGTTTTGGTCGCCCACATAAGCTTTTGCATTAGTAAATGTGCCAGCAAGCTGATCATCTAAATCGGTACGATCAGTAATAAGGATAATGGTCGGGCTGCCTAACTCCACATCCTTCATCAATAAGCGAGTTAAGAACAACATTGTGTAGCTTTTGCCACAACCCGTAGCACCGAAGTATGTTCCACCTTTACCATCACCGCCAATCTGTTTGCCCTGGGCATCAAAACGCTTCATTTGCCGTTTAATATTGGCAAACAACTTAGTTGCCGCATAATATTGCGGATAACGGCATACAATTTTTACTTGTTTGCTAGAGGTATCTGGCACATGAATAAAGTTGCGGATCACATCCACCAAACGATGCTGATTGAATAAACCGCTGATCATAGTAAATAGAGAATCAATACCGTCTTTTTCAAGCTTCTCTTCACCCGTAATTTTGCGCCATGAGTAATAAAACTCATAGGGTGCAAAATAAGATCCCATTTTGTTATTCACACCATCACTGATCACACACAAAGCGTTGTATTTGAATAACTCAGGAATATCTCGATCATAACGGGTGGTTAGTTGCTTATACGCATCAAAAATCGTTGCTTCTTCACGAATAGCACTTTTAAACTCAAACACTACTAACGGCAAACCGTTGATGTAGAGAATTCCATCAGGAATACGCAGCTCATAGCCCTGTATTTCCATCTGATTAACGATACGGTAGATATTCTTATCACCACTAGGTTGGTATTTTGGACTAGCCTCAGCAACACCTTGCAGTTCTTTTAATACTATCGGTAATGACTGTTGAACATTGTCATAGTCGATTAACTGTATATATAAATCTTTCTTACTGGCATCTTCACGCTTTAGCAAAAAACCATCAGCGACAAATTTCATTATCGCTTTATTGGTATCATATAAATCAGAAGCAGGTAGGTACTCTAATTTATGAATGACAGATTCAATTTCATTAGCAGTTATTGAATTTTTTTCATAACGCTTGGCTAGAAATTCACGAAGATCAGCTTTATTTAATACATCTGCTGGTGCTCTATCAATCTGCTCACCACTAGTATGTGGATAACCTTCTTTTTCTAACAATTCAATAATTGCTTGTTCAAGCCTTTCTTCCGTGAATTTCATGATTTATGCCTTTGACATTTTTGAAAGAATTAAAGCATTAAGATTTATATTTATCGAATTTTCTTGTGATACTTGATCCAATACAACGTATAACGGTTTAACAAGTTTCTGAAATTCTTTACGTATTGCAATTGGAGGATTTGGCAAAAACTGTTCATCAAAATCTTTTGTAACTAGGGCATTGAAAATAGCACCACTAAAAATTGATTTTTTGATTCTCTCAATTAGATTGAGCGTAGTTTGATGAGCAAAATAATATGTTTCATTGTTCGAAACTACCGCATAGCAACTTTGATTCATTGCCATCTCAGTTCCAGCTAATGCAGTTGCGCCTGTAGTAGCTCCCCTTGAGACAATGAATGTTGTATTTTTGGGATAAAGCTTCGTACTGCTTTTTTTCAATCCTAAATTTGAAATGGACTTTTCAGTTGTTAAAGTGTAATAACACTTCTTAATATCTCTTCCAGTAAAGAAAAAAACATCATCGTTCCAATACTCAGGAACAACTGTACTAGGTGTACCACCACCACCTAAATTGAATAGTTGTGTGAATGATATATTTCCCCATTCTTTAGGGATGTAAGTCTCTATATGCTCACAATACTCAATTTCACCACCAGACGATTGATAAGGTTGCCCTTCTAGTTCAGCTTTACCAATAGATTCTGCGTATTTTTTTGATATAGGAAAGTCAAAATCAATGAACCACCGTTTGTAAATTGTTTTTGCTGTATCTTCAAGTTTTTGGGTGATTTTTTCGTTTAAAGCTATATGGTCTTTTACAACATTATATTCACAGACAATTTCACGTTGTTTTGCAATAGAAGGAATCGGAAGTTCCATATCACAAAAGTCATCCCACTCTAAACTTCCACGAACACCACCAACAGCTAGAAAACAAGCATGTCGATCAAACTCTGAGCGGGACATCCACATCATCAAGTATTCAGGGATAATTTGGCTCGTATCTATAACTTCAAATACTGGATATGCCTGAGAAATAATTGCTTCATCAAAATCATTTTGTAGAGAGACGGGTATTTTTTTATCACGTCTTACCTGCATCAAACTACAAGCAAATTGACCTTTTTTAATGATCTTATAATTTGCCATGTTCGTTCCAATAGTATTTGCGACAGATGGAATAAATTTTTTACTGATTGACAATCCAAGCAATGTTTCAACTTCAAGTTCTGTATTTCTAAGGTCTACTAAGCGAATAAAATCGCCAATTTTTTTATAATTCGATGTCATAGCCTAACTCTTTAAATACAGATAGTAATTCACTCTTAGATTTTTGTTCATCCTTAAGTAATACGGTCATATCACTTTGAATTCCTTTCATCTTTTCATTAAAATCTATTTGTTCATCTTTATTTACGAACTCAATGTATTTACTTGGTACAAGAGAATAATCTTTAGCTTTTATTTCTGCTTTAGTGGCGGAGTAACTGTATTCAGCAATATTTACATAATCACTATTATAGGTTTGCCAAGAATGTAAAGTTGATGCTATTTCTTTGATATTATCATCAGAAAATTGAATGTACTTCTTTTCAAATGGTATACCTACTTCACGTAAGTCCATGAAAAGAATCTCATCCTCACGATCTCGATATTGCCTAGTCACATCGGAATGTTCAACGACATGCTTTTTTTTATTTTTATTTATAATCCAAAGTGTCACGCTAATATTGGTTGTGTAAAACATATTTTGTGGAAGAATGATAATAGCTTCTACTAACCCATTCTCAACCAACTTTTTACGGATCATTTTTTCTGTACCTTCACCAGATAATGCTCCATTTGCAAGAACAAAACCCGCAACGCCATTTTCTGATAACTTAGATACCATATGTAATATCCAACCGTAGTTAGCATTACCTGTTTGTGGTGTTTCGTAACCATCCCAGCGATGGTCATCAGTTAATTCATCAGAGGCACGCCACTCTTTTTGGTTAAATGGCGGGTTCGCCATAATGAAGTCTGCTTTTAATGTTTCATGTTGATCATTGGCAAAAGTATCTTTTGCAGCAGAACCTAAGTTGGCAGAAATGCCACGAATAGCTAAGTTCATTTTTGCTAGTTTATAAGTAGCACTCGTGTATTCTTGACCGTAAACAGAAATATTTTTGGTGTTACCTTTATGATTTTCAATAAACTTTAAGGATTGCACAAACATACCGCCCGAACCACAACACGGATCGTATATTTTTCCTTTGTAGGGTTCTATAAGCTCGGCAAGTAAGTTAACGATACTTTTTGGCGTATAGAATTCGCCTTTACCTTTACCTTCCGCAATAGCAAATTTAGAGAGGAAGTATTCATATACTCGACCTACAACATCTTCGTGCGGATTAGCTAAAGTATCTATATTGTTAATAACATCAATCAAAGCCGACAATTTGCTAACATCTAAGCCTAAACGAGAGAAGTAGTTATCAGGTAATGCACCTTGTAGGGCTTTATTGGTTTTCTCAATAGTGCTTAATGCAGTATCAATTTTAAGCGCAATATCTTCTTGTTTAGCGTTCTGCTGAACAAAGCTCCAACGACTATTTTCTGGTAGGTAAAATACATTATCTTTGGTGTAAGCTGGCACCATATCAATATGCTTTTCAAGCCCATCATCAATGAGTTTTTCTCTTTGTTGCTCAAACGTATCACTGATAAATTTCAAGAAGATAAGACTTAAAACAATGTGTTTGTATTCTGACGATTCAACACTACCACGAAGCTTATTTGCTGCGTCCCATAGTATTTCTTCAAATGCTTTTTTAGCCACTTGCGTATCCTTAAACCAAAGTAGTACTATGATTCTAAAAGTTTTTATATTTGTAACTAATTTAACACAGAAAATTTTTAATTAAATCTAGTACTTTATTACACAGATTTAAACGCTCGAACACTGCTGCTGGAAGTTACTTTTCCAGTCATAGCCTCTTCTATATGCTCAGACCACCAACACATTAATATTCTTCTACGCTCTAAATATTGTGCGCGGTTATAAGCTTTTCTTACTTCATTTTGTTCTTGATGGGCTAATGCGCTTTCAATTACGTCACCATCAAAACCTTGCTCATTAAGTGTAGTACTAGCAATTGCGCGCATACCATGAGCCACTAAACGTCCTTTAAAGCCCATACGTTGTAATGCTTTATTAGCGGTTTCTGGATTGCTTGGTTTTGTTGGTTGTCTATCTGACGGAAATATAAACTCTCTATGGCTACTAACAGGCTTAATTATTTCTAATATTGCTAGGGCTTGTGGGGGCAACGGCACAATATGCTCTACATTCATTTTCATGCGTTCCGCTGGAATTACCCATAACGCGTTTTCAAAATCTATTTCACACCATTTAGCTTCTGCGGCTTCTCTTGGGCGTACCATTGTATGAAGCTGCCACTCAATTAGACAACGAGTGGTTAATTTTATACTTGCATAGTTAATCGCCTTCATTAACTCAGGTAACTCTTCAGGTTTTAATGTTGGCATGTGCGTTACTTTAGGTGTTTCAAATGCACTACGAATACCTGCTAAAGAGTTATGATGTAATAAGCCTGTGTTAACGGCATAGCGCATTACTTCATTTATGTACCCTATGAGTTTACTTGTAGTCTCTAGACTCCCCTTGGCCGCTAGAGGCTTTAAAACGCTGATAACTTCTGGAGCCAATAGTTTGTCTATTGGCCGATGTCCTAATTTGGGAAATACATGATTCTCAAAATTTCGCCAAAGACTCTTAGCTGTGGATTCCGCTATCTTTGTTTTTTTAATGGCAAACCAATCAGTAACCACATTTTTTAAAATATGACTCGCGGCAAGTTGTTTATCACGTTGTTGATCAGCTTTATGTTCTCTAGGGTCAATACCTTGTGCTAAAAGCTCTTTAGCTTCAACACGTCTTTCTCTAGCTTGAGCTAACGATACTTCTGGAAATGTTCCAAATCCCATATAAGAACGTTTTTTTGTTATGGGTTTAAAATAATCGAGTATCCAAGATTTAGATCCAGTTGGTTTTACTCTGAGCTGCAACCCGCCACCATCAGATAGCTTATATTGCTTATCTTTGGGTTTAGATTGTTTTACCTGTGTATTTGTAAGTGGGGCAACCGTTCTAGCCATTTTAGTAGTACCAACAAACTGAATTTTGGACTGGTACTACGAAGAGTACTACTAAAAAGCGTGGATTACAAAAAACACTATTGGAACACTTTGGACATAAAAAAACCCGAGAGGCTTGTTTTTGTTGGCCTTTCGGGTCTTTATTGGTTCTCATTGAACCTGTGTATGGTGCGGA
>TARA_R110000764_G_scaffold207122_4_pt1 | contig 12076 bp, 23 predicted proteins | sample TARA_R110000764 | Tara Oceans TARA_R110000764 (sample SAMEA4398111) | marine metagenome | biome: Polar Biome; feature: [SRF] surface water layer (ENVO:00010504); material: water (ENVO:00002006), including particulate matter (ENVO:01000060) such as... | depth 5 m | reverse complement strand
ATCTTTTGGATCGTCTGCACCTTCTGACCATTGTCAATATTGCTGCTCACCTGATCCACAAAGCCATCCAGCAAATACTTCAGCTTGTTCTTGAGTCTCAAATTCTAATTCAATTGTATTTTTCTTCATACCTAATTATAGTCTAGTTCCTTATCCTTCATGATCACACACAACTCCAGGAGAGTTATGAATAGCGATATCAACAACTTCATTCTGATCACAGAAGAAAGTCTCAGGCTTATTAATATCAAACACTACTAAGCGTCCATCTGATACTACTAGTTTAACTTTGCAAGTGCGCGGTTCACCATTATGATGATGATTTGATTTGACTGTTACAGTCTGATTTCTTTTGTATTCCATATTATCTTGGTGGTTTAATGTTATTGTTAATTTCTAACTCTTCCATGAGATCTATATCAGTTAATAAACCTCTAGCGATTTTGGAGAGAGCACCTCTATCAACAGCATTGTTAGTAGCAAACTCATTGAGGGCAGCCATTACAACTCCCATATCTCTCATATCAGATGCTCTTGTCATTAAAATTGCAGCCTCTACGTTGTATCTGAGGTCTTTTATAGTTGGCGGCTCAGGAATCATTCTTTCAAGTACTCCAATCTCAAAACTCTCAACAGAAGCTAATTCATGCCTACCAGCATTTGAGAATTGATCATATGAATCCTTCCGCTGTTTGATTTGCTTCACGATGATATCGTTAATACTGTTAGTAGGTTTATCCTCTAAAGTTCCTTGCTTCACTATGTTTATGTAAGCTGTCTTGAGCGCTCTTAATACTTGTAGTTTTGCTTTCGCTTTGTCTCTCATTGCTTGTACGATGAGAGATTCTAATTCTTTAATTGTCATATTTTAATTGTATTGTTATTATGAGCGTGGAAAGTGTTCATTAAGGTTCATTTCAGATACGATTGCATCCAGTCTAATTTGTCCTGCAGCTTCAAACCCATCTTTACAGAAGTTAATATGAATTCCAACAGTTGGAATGTCCTCGTGCTGGTACTTTAATGGCAAACCCCTCTCATTTAATATCTTCTCTAGTTGTAAGATGATAGAACCGCTTGGATGCATATATTCATACTCTACAATACGAAAGAATCCTTTTCTTGTTTTGGTTGTTACGATATCCCCGATATCAAACGTTCCTCCTATCTCCTTGTCCATGTGTTAATTGTGTTACTTTTTATTGTATTATTTTTGCTTTAATGTCTATTTCCACTTCTCCTACCCAATCCATATAAGTTGATCCAGGAGTGATTATTTCTTCTATATATTGCTCTCTTGCTAACGTATGTATAACAATATTAGCAAGGTATAGTGGATCTTCTACATCTCCAAACTCTCGAGATAATGCATCATATCTATCCTGAACATGGCAAAGCCAACTACCATCTCCAATATCCTCAACATCATAGAGGTGTGATACCATCTGCCATATATGATTAAAATCAAAATCATCTCCTACTATTACTTTAAACTGTTTATAGTTAAGTGACGGTAAACTTGATACCCAAACATGTGATAAACTATAATCAATATTCATAAAGCCATCTACAATCTCATCTCTATTATTCCATAGTATTTCTTCACGCCCCTCTTCAATATGAATAGGTTGAGGAATAGGATTTGACAACCAAAATCTAAGCAGTCCTGAGCCTCTAGCCACAACATCATATGTTGGTGGCCTTGTAATATATATTTTCATAAAAAGTTGCCACATCCAGGAGTTGAGTCCCAGTCATTATACATGCTTTGTGACCTTGTGGGTGCGTAACTATTCATTTTGTCTCTCTCCTTTGTCTGCTTATCAAGTAGTTTTTTGTATTCTTCAGTTATCGCTTTTTCGTTTTTGATTGCAACTTCTCTGAATTTAGCTACTTCACTCATAGCCCATCTGAAGTAAGATATGTCTTTAACTGCTAGCTCCGCTATAGTTAGTTGCTTGTATTTTCCGAAATCTACTAATGGTTGTTTCATGAGTTTTGGTGGTTGCTTTATTTTTAATTATGAAGAGAATCTTCTTTTAGGTAGAGCTTCGTAGTCTTTAGACTTGTCTCTTGATTTTTTCATTTCTGCCAGCAACTCATCCATCTCTTCACCTGTCAACGTGCTTTCTAAAGCATCTATTTGAGGTAGATATGTACTACCAGACGTCACTGCGTAAATCAAATCCATAAGGATGTCTTCAGCTAATTGCCCAGCTATGTGTTTTATAACTCTCCTGCTTTCCTCTTTCCTGGTCAAGATTACTCCTCCTCTTGGTAGCTCCACTTTAAAGGATCTTATTTTCCTGTTGATGATGTAATCACAGTGAGCCACTTTCGTCACTGACTCATAATCATCAAATACAGACCACCTACAGCTTAGTTCGTTGTTGTCTATTGAAGTCATCGACATGACCTTTTCTCTCATTTTTTCCTCAAACTCTGACAAGAGCCTTACAGATTCATCTGTTGGGGCTCGATACTCTTTAGTCGTGTTTGTGGATGTGTGTGTGTGCGTGTGCTTCGAGTCTCCTTGTTGTATTGTTGTCTTGTTGAACATTTATTTTGGCTTGCTTTATTTTTAAATAATAACACTCTTGGCCTTCTACGCCTTGAGTGTTGGAAACCTCGTGAATTATGCTTCAAGTAGAGTTATGAGAGGCACACAAGGTCAAATTATTAAGCTAGATCTCCACAGATTCTCTTATGGAGCCATACTCTTGATGTATAAGCAATTGCTGCTCCTACATCTGAACGTTCAAGTCCACCTGCATCGAGAGCATCACCCTCTTCTGCAATTGCATCGTTGTTAATCCAGCGAATAAAATCTCCAGTATGGCTACGATCTACTTGTCCATGTTCTTGTTTGATAAGATCATATGCTTGCTCCAGTCTATCTTCGGAGATAGCAAAGTCAACAAACTCTTTGATGGAAGCAACCTTAACAGGATCAACATCAGCCTTTTTAGCTCCTCCTCCACCTTTGCTATGCTTTTCTCCCTTCGTTTTGAACCAGTAATCACGCCCACCATTTCCAAATCTCCATACAATTCCTTCCCCGATACCTTTATCAACTCCGAAGAATCTTCCAACAGGACATTCTTCTTCAACTGCAAGGGTAAGTTTATCAAACTCTACAAGACTTAGCTGAGGATATTGAAGATCAACTTCAACTTCATATGTTGGAAATTGATAAGCGTTATAAAAGCGAATAGCATTATTGTAGAGTGTTGAGAACATATCAGGATCATTAATGTAATATCCTACATTTTCACCATCTTCATCAACACCTTCATGGATATAGATTGCAAATGCACAGAAGAACTTATCAACTTCAGCAACAGCAACCTTACCCTGAATGCCTTTACCAGCCCATTCTCCAAAAATAGAGACCTTTTCAATAATATCCTCCCCTTTATTGTGCCATCTACGGATAACACTCTGAAACATATCCTTAATTTTATCAGCATTGCGATGATATACCCAATCTGCAAATCCAAAGTGTCCACCATCTACTCCAACTGCAGAAGTTCTCTTGCCACAAGTAAGTTCTTGTGTTTCATTATCATATGTTAGACTTGCATTTGAACCATGAATTTTTACAGTACCTTTGCAGATAACCTTACCTTCAGGGTTAATGGAATCATCATAAATAGGATTGCCATCTTCATCGGCACCTTTATATTGTGCACATCTACGAATAGCATGGATAGCATCCTTGAATTGTCCGATTTTCTTAAATTTTTTATATTTGCTCATATCTAATTATAGTCTAGTTCCTTATACAAAAAAAGCCTTCTATTATAGAAGGCTTGATAATATTTTGTTTATTATACTCTATCCTCTAAAACTAAAGTTGCACCTGAATTTGTTTTTATCTCTTTTACTATGATCCACTTACCTTTTGCTTGTCTGAGAGGTACAACAAGAGTCCACCAATTAGCGGAATCATTTGAATCTGCACATAAGGTTGAATTATAAGTCAGATTCACATTAAATGATCCCTTAGGTATATCAACTAACATTACATCATTCACAACTGGTATAATAACAGGCATGCCTGCCTGTGCTATTAATTCCTTCGCTTCATCAGACTTTCGTCCCCATTCGTCCATCACACCCATCTTAGAAAAACCCTTCCTTTGTGCCTTCATGTATGTTTCCTATCACCTTGCATATATTATATGCGCTTAAATCTTTGTAAACCTTAAATGTACTATCTTGCGGGTATATCAAATCAACTGTTAAGTCGGATTCGTACATACCACTCTTAAGTTGATCTAATTGGAATGAACCACGATCATTATAGAATATCCTATATTGACCAAATTGATCAGACCAAGATAAACCTTTCATCATGATCATCTCACCTTCATTATCATAATGTTTAGCAGATACAAGAGATACTAAATCACCTTCATAAATCTCTTGGCCATCGATATCCTTGACGAATGTATTTCTCATCAGCTCATACTCCCCCTTTCTCCATTCATAATTAGGAGTGAGATCAGGAACAGCACAAGCACGTCGACCATATGCCATTTGAGCCTTTTGAAGGTCCCAAGTTCTAAAGTAATTTTTATCAGAATTATTCATGATTTATTATTGATTATTAAACTTCTCGCAAGCATCTTTTACTTGTTGAGCAAAGAGTAACATGATTGTAGAAGGTTGACTCTCCCTTGTTTCATCAAAGGGAGCTGGAATTGAACTATGTGATGTCATCTCTGCACTATCACTAGCTGTAAGAGATTTACTTAAGCGTGAATTTTCTCTATTAAGTGGCACAGCAGCAGATGAAAGTCTGATTTTGACTTCAACTCCTCTATATTTGGCACTAAAAGGATTCCTAATAGATGTGATCAAATACCTTACTGTAGCTATGTCATCAGCAGATCTATTGATTGTTGTTTTAATATCTACCCCATTTGCTAATTCAAGTAGGTTGAAATTTAGTAAAGATGCCTCAGCATCTTGTTTAATTATATTTGCGATCTCGTCAATTCTGTCCATTTTATTTACTTAATATTTTAATTGTTTGCTCGTAGCTCTCTTCTTGAAAACCTACATCAAATTTTGTTTGTACGAAGTTATAACGTTGATTATACATCATGTCACTATCATCATCAATAATAACATAGCTCTCAACATTTCCTTTATCATAATACTCATGATCACTAATCCACTTTCTAATCTCCCAACCTCGTGGGGCATCAGATATGAATGGAGTCTTCGATCTTATTATACCTTCAAATCCCACATTTGCAAGTGTATCTTGCACCTTTTCAATTCCTTGATATCTCCAAGTAGAGCTAATAACAATGTAAGGATTATACTCCTCTATAATCTTATTCATTAGCTTTATACTTGATGGGTCAAACACTTCCCTAATGGAGAGCTTCTTATCTGACTGTGTACATTTAAGCTTAGTGTATTGTCTGTTATTTAACACTCCATCAATATCTAAGAAAATATAATGTTTATTATTCATCCTTTTGTTTTGATAATTCCTGATCAAAAAAATCAAGAGTTAATTCTCTCTTTGCTAATCTGAGATTCTCAAGTTTTTCTACATATGAAGATATGGTGTTTTCCGTAACCTTAATATTCATATCAAGGATAAGCATTTCTCTATCTAACTTAGGTAGCCATCCCTTAACCATTATATCGTCAGGCTTTGCATCATGATGAATATCTTTGCCATCATCATCTACATATACAAATTTCCATATATCTGTTTCTACTTCAATATTCCTGAATAACTTCTCTTTAAGAATTCCTAAACTCCCAGTGTGACCACCACTTATAATAGTGATCTTATCACTTTCTTTGAATCCTCCAGTTTCCATATTATTGATCGTTAAACTTATCTACAGCTTTACTTACCAGGTGAGCAAATAGCAAACGTATTGCCCATATATTAAGCTTGTTACCCTCTACATATATCTCGCTTGAGTGACTGCTATGAACATATAATTTATCATCCTCACTCATACTAAAGTTCAATTTAGCCCCGCGATACTGAGCTATTGAGTCAATATCATGAACAAGTCGTATATTGTAACGATAACGCTTTGAGTGTTCTTTGGTTCTAGTTACTTTCACTTTAAATGATCCAGGAACATTACCTTCACATTCTCTAAGTTCTGGTAAGCAATAATTCCTAAGCGCATTGCCCACGTCATTTACAATAAAATTAATTGCTTCATCAATTAATACTCCATCTTCTTCTCTTATATCTCTCATAATATTATTAATATAAAGGTGTGAATCCAACAATCACAGAATCAGAGTCCTTGATATCATCCTTAATTTCTCCTACATCTACCTTCTTAAGGATCTCAATAACTTCATCAGTACGGTAAACAGGCTCCATTTGGAGTTTATCCGTACCTTTATAATCAACTGCTTGATATGATAATTCAAGTGCATGTCTCTCCCAGTCCTTTGTATTATAATGATTTCTATTCTTATATAGTTTATGCACCTTATCAATATAAGATAATAATGCAAATTCCATTCTCTCGCTCTTAAGCTTCAACGCTTTAAATTCTACTGCTTGTTTCTTTGTCATAATATTATTGTATACTAGTTCCTAAATCATGTCATCATCAATATCTGTAGCTACATATACAATCATTATTATAATAATAAGCATTAACGCTAAGATTCTAAGAGGTGATGTGAATAATTCTTCCATATTATAGATTGTTTAATTTGATACTGTTTAGTTTCTTACCTAATGCCTTTAATTTTTTTAGACAAATTTCATGATATGTATATTCTTGAGTGTTAATATGCTCATTCGTGTAAACATATCTAACAATATGAGACCTTTTAACAATACCATTATCTGTAGCAATATTATCCTCAATTGTTAGTTCATCCAAAAACCACAATAGTGATTTATCATCTTCTTGGTCAAATATATTTAACTCTAATGTTCCTCCTAAAGTAGGTCTAAAGTATTCAGGTCTTAAATTAGGAATCATACACATGTCATTATAATTTAAAAGAACATAAAGAGTCGAGAAGCAATAATCTAAAGAACCTTTAAAATCAATATCTTTATATGATATTTTATCTATCCAAGTGATGGTGTCAAGCTTTTTATCTATATCAGAATATAATGTAAGGGTATGTTCATATAGTTCAAATTTTCTTGAATATTCATCAAGAGGTACATCCCATAAATTGAATTGAGAATTTTCTAGATGAGCTTCCTCTTCATCTGATACATCCCACTTTGGTATATATTCTGCAGATGGGATATATGATAAATTTCTAGGTAGCATATTTTCCGTGATTTTATTGTATCTCATTTTAATGAGCTTGCTCATTTTCTGATATTCAATCTCTTCTTCCGTGCGAAAGAAACACATTCCAATTTTTTTTATTATATTTCTCATATTCTTATTATACGATGGTTCCTTATGACATCACAAATATCTTTCTTGTCCAAGTTTCATTGTCATCTGAATATGCAAATCCACCCGATCCACTCATACAAGCAATATCATAATTGCTATTGCTTTAACTTTCATATATGTTAATTGATTATCTCGTATATGTGCCATACAAATGAACTTGTTAACACTGTGTCGAGATATTCCCTCTTGCGAGGTCCTTCTTGTCTGATAGCATGGCCAGTTCCAAAAACCTCAAAGTATCTTGGCTCAAGATCATTTTCATCAACCACTTCAGCCCAGATACAAATATCATCACCTTGATTAGCCACCTTTAATATGGTGGCAAACTTTGGCATCATTATTGCAAGACCATCAAAGTTCAATTCATATTTAAACACTCTTTTTATTTTATCCATATCTAATTATATGCTGGTTCCTTATTCAGAAAGAGCCATGTAATTAAACATGGCTCTTATTATTGCGTATATTATTTTACTGTATGTATGAGACTATTCCAAGTCTCTCTATCTACATGACCAACGAATCCTCCTTCAACACCTTTGCAGATAGATGCAATTGCATCGTGACTATGGAGAGACTCTTGATGAGAAGCAACAATCTTAAAATCTTTAATAGCTTCTACATCTTTAACTTCTTTATACATAATGCGTACTGCATCTTCCACAAATTTAAGATAAGAACCATTAAGTTCAGCAAAGGCTTGCTCATCTTCTCTCTTGACTACTACTTGCGTTTCGGTCTGTAAACCTTTAAGAGCAAGATCCTTAAGATCCTCAATCCAGAAGTTATCAGCATTTTTATAATCCAACTCTACTGAAATTCTCATTACAGAACGTTGAGAGTGAGGTACACCAGTAACAGAACGTTGTTCCATCGCGTGCTGGAGTAATTCATATGAACACGGACAAGCAGAACTATACACATAATCAAGATGCATGAATGTCTTAAAGCTACCATCTTTACACATCTTACCCTCAAAGATTACTTCATAGTATTGCCATCCCTTATTACCTGAACGGAGACTATCTTGTACGATAGGATATGAAAACTTAAGGAATATATTAGCATCAAAAGAATCAAGATCCTTTCTATATGTATCTAAGATATTTTTAAGAGTATCAAATGTGAATACTTGATCTTCAAACTTATAGAATGAGCGCATAATACGACTCATATTGATACCCTTCTTAAAGGCTTCTAGCGATACAGTTCCTGTAACGCTAGTTTCTAGTGTGAGATCTGAGCTATCCTTCATGCTATATTTAATTGGTAGCCTGAAGTTATGAATTCCTACTTGCTCAATAGCAACAGGATCACCCTTGATCAATGATTCTGGACCATTCTGTAGATCAGGAAGAGTCCTCACATACATCTTATGAAACTCTGAATCATTTTTAAAATCTAATTTAAGGCTCTGATCATAAGAAGAACTCAATCTCTCATATCCATCATATTGGCTACTTGCAAATAGAATTTCTTTGAGTGATTCATTTTCGGTAGGTTTCTGGTTAGTTGTTTCTGTCATATTATATATTTATTATAAATTATTGTTCGTAAGATGCAAGCTGGCTATCTACCTTTATGGATAAAAACTAGCATCAAGATGATAAGAGCACCAAGCACAATACTAACAAGACATCCCATCATATTATTTTCAATGTCATCTTGTTTCTTACACCATCTATTAAAATCTTCTTTATTCTTCCCCATTACAATTAGTACAACTATACACTCCATTGATCTCAACTACATCCCACAAATTACAACCGCAAGCAGGACATAATCCAAGCTCTAACATCTCTTCTTCAACACTCATATTTATTCCAATTCTATTTGTTCGAGTGGTATACCTGTACTTGAGCCATCACAAAACACAAATGTATATCCATCCTTCTCTGCTATATGAACAATACGTCTTGGTCTACTCCATTGGAGTGCACCACAAGATCGCCAATTACAGTATGCGCCAATCGCAACAACATTTACTTTGTAACTCTTGCATATATTTTGCACTTGTTTAACACAATTACGAATGATATCGCTTAAATTTTCTTTAATATTCATATCTAGTCTAATCTAATTCTCTTTGGTAAAATGCAGTCTTGCCATTATCTTCTCTTTTATAGATAGCAATTCCATACTTATGACTTTGCATAATGGTCTCAGTACCATTAATAAAGAATACCTCAAGACCGCAACAAGGACCACATACAAGTTCTAGTGTTACGCCATTTTTAGTTTTTTTAATTGTATCAGTCATTTTATTTTACAGCTTCAATGCTCTCTCTTAGTAATTTTAACCACTCATTCTTCGAGTGCAAGCCTTGTAATGCTCTATCATAAGCCTTATCATGATATCTAATAGATTTTTTAGCATCTTGAATATGACGCTTGAGCCATTCCTCTCCTGTTTGTTGTTTTTCAGTTTCAAGTGCTCGTTGTTGATAGCTAGTATCACAATCATACTCTATACTTGTTACCAGCTGAGAAATCATAAAGTTTTTAAATTCAACATGTTGATCTGTTGGTGGTGTATATTTTGAGGCATACATGATCATCTGATTATACTTTTCTCTCAGCTTATCTTTTTTTATAATTCTATCCTTATTATATTTCACCTCATCCTCAAACCTTTTTTTGGCTTTCAGGATAACTTCTTCCATACTCATACTTTCAAGTATCTCTAGCTCTTTCTTATACCTTTCAATTTCGTCTAGGTGGTAAGAATCAACCTCAAATTCCTCTGGTATATCTGCATCACCTGGTTCATCTCTCATTGAAGCAAGAGCCCCAAAAGATCTAGCACAAGAGTATGCGTATTCCTTAAATGTAATTCCATTTTCTATATCTTCTGTGTATGCAGTTGCCATATTATTTATTTTTTTAGTTTGAATAGCCTTCTAAATTCAGATTCCTTCATAGTATACTCCCACCCACTATGATAATAAACTGCAAATCTAGTGCCATAATCATTTACATCTATTCTTCGGACTTTAATTATATCCATAGATAGTTTGTTTTTTCTATCAATCCAATCACCGTAAAAATAATACTCTTGTTCTACTTCTATATCTCCGTGACCATCTGCGTTTATCCATCTTCTTATAAGATTTAGTATTTTATTTTTCATTGTGTAATTAAAATTGGTTCAGAGGGCTGACGAAACCCTCCTGGTCATTTGACTTGTTTTGTCTGAACATTGTCCGGGGCTTACCCCCATTTAAACATAAGCTTAGCCACGCTAGCTCTGCTACCTACTTTATTTCACGTGCTGCTGTTTTAGTTAAAGGTCATTTACAGCTTTAAACCTACGGAGAATACATTATCCGCTTCACGTGTCTGTCAAATTTTATACTAGAAGTGTTTAGCCACTCGCGCTCTCACTTCTGATAACGTTGTGAAATTGTGAAGATCTCCATTACTGAATACTTTCCTAAATGCACAATCTCTTACATCATCCCAAGTTGCTTGATCCTTCATAATGAAACCTCCACTCCCATCTTCATATACTGCAATGAGACCTTTTGCACTCTTCTTGAGTCCGTCATCAGTCTTAGGATCTTTAAAGATCTCAATACCTTTAACTTCACCATCCACAAGCACTTCCCCGTATGTAGATTTTACAGCGAAGCAATGGGTATCACGAGTGATGATAGCATTAGGGCTGATTGCTCCTTGATATGTAAAGCTTCCAATCCCAAATACAATATTTGTGCTTGCAAAGCCTTTAGCTTCAAGTTGTAGACAAATCTGATCAGCACGCTCAAGTGTGATACTATCTCCATAGATTGCTCCGATATGTGAATCAAGAACTTTGTAGCCTTGATCATTTTTAGTTCCTCCGAAGATTTCCCAGAGACATTCAATCATACCTTTGCGTTCCAATTCAGTTGGATTGATTCTATCAGATTCAGGCACTTGTTTATTATGTGTGTCAATTTCTTCATCAGTATAACCACATACAATCTTAATAGGGTCTCCGCTATCAGGACGAATCACAACTTTTCCATCTCTAGCCATGACCTTATCTTTAAGACCTACCAAGATGCCATTAGCAGGATTTACAACCTCCCAGAAATCCCAAGTATCAGATACAATACTGATGATCCCATTTGGGTATATATCCTCAATAAGTCTTCTGAAAGTTTCCACTTCATTATCAACTCCGCCCATGCACATAACTGAATGTTCAGTTGCACTCACACTTGCACCAACTAGGTCCTTATCAGAATCTGCACCATAGAAATCTTCCAAGTAGTCAATAGCTGGGACAGTATCTGTTCCTGCGAATGCAAGTAGGTGACTTGCCCCACTCATTACGGCGGCTTCATATCCGAAGTGTCCACGGAAGGAGAAGTCATGTCCTTGGAATGGAACGAATCCGAGCTGTTCTGGATCTGTCTTCTTAGCCCACTTCTCAAGCAGCTGTCTATACATTACTGCAGTAGTTGTGCTTGTGCAAGGACCCCATAGGCTTGTCGAGATGATCGTCTCGATAGCATTTGTAAGCCAAAAGAACTCAGGATGTGTATTCCACATCACAAACATTGGAACTCTTAAGTTTACATTTGAACCTTCTGGGAGAGCATAAATCTCAAGTGGCAGATACCCAAGCTTGTGAAGATCTTCAATGTGCTTAGTTCCAA
>TARA_R110000764_G_scaffold69539_1_pt1 | contig 12113 bp, 5 predicted proteins | sample TARA_R110000764 | Tara Oceans TARA_R110000764 (sample SAMEA4398111) | marine metagenome | biome: Polar Biome; feature: [SRF] surface water layer (ENVO:00010504); material: water (ENVO:00002006), including particulate matter (ENVO:01000060) such as... | depth 5 m | reverse complement strand
TTAAGAGGTAAATCGAAACAAATAAAACACTAGTACATGCCAGAGATCAAGAACCAGTTCAACAAGGGTAGAATGAACAAGGATGTGGACGAAAGACTTGTTCCTAACGGAGAGTATCGTGACGCTATGAATATACAGGTATCAACCTCAGAAGGGTCTGATGTTGGGGCTGTGCAAAATATTCTTGGAAATAGACTAGCTGGAACTGAGAGTTTCTTAAAGGGTAGTGATATTTGCGTTGGTTCTATAGCTGACGAGAAAAATGATGCATTGTATTGGTTTGTGGCTGGAGAATTCACGGCTGAACAGCAAACACCCCCAACGATACTAACTGGAGCCGAGGATACAAAGTCGTCTACAGCTGGCGACTACATATTAGAGCACAAAAATAACAACATATCTGTTGTCTTCGCAGACGCCTATTACAAATCCGCTTTTACCAACGGTGCAATAGCTTTTCAATTCTTTACCGGCGCGCTTATACTGCCCTTCTCTGACCACCATTTCACGCCAGGGGATATTATAACAACAATATCAACGCAGACCACTGTTTATTCAGGTATAAACCTGCGCGTAGCGTCGGTGACACCTGGGGATGTGGTACTAGATACCAGTGATCCTGGCTCGACCCCAACACCATGGAGTGTGACGGACTTTCTTAACTTCGTTAATGATTTAACGACAAGTACAGTTGTTAGGGTGGTTGCTGTTAGAGAAAAAGCCCTAGGGCTTAGTGGCAACACTCTTATAACTGGAGTGAACATAATAGACGACCTGCTTTTGTGGACGGACGGTAAAACTGAGCCTAGGAAAATAAATATTAAACGATCAAAAGAAGGTACCTCGTTAGACCCACTTGAAGGAACTAGACTTGTTGTTGATGGGGCTCTCAGTGCCAGCGTGAAAAAAGAGCATGTCACTGTTATCAAACAGGGCCCGTCAAAACCACCGGGTATAACCAAAGTGGTGTCACTTAGAAATGGATATCTCGATGGTACCACTGTGTACGGTGGCCCGAGTTACGATAGTTTCACAGACCCTCTTACAGGTATCTTGAGAGAAGAAGGTACTGACCTATGGATTATAATTGGAGATGATGTTGGTGGTGCTCAACCAGACCTACTGGTTAATGATGTTATTAGGATGAGCCCAGTATCTATACCTCAAACCTCATCGGCATTTACTGATTTCACAGCGAGGGTAGTTATAAAGCAAATTGAGCATGGTCCATTTAACATCCCTACTTTCGGAACGGCATCTAATACTCAAACAGCGTATCGAGTTACTATAGCTACGCTAGCAAGCACGGCTGGTAACTATGATGAGAAGCATGATTGGGTCTTAGAAGAAACAGGGAAGGGACTGTTTAAGTTAAAGTTCCCAAGGTTTGCATACAGATATAAATACGCGGACAATGAGTACTCTCAAGTTGGGCCATTCTCAGAAGTGGTATTCACGCCTGGTGACTTTAGTTACCATCCAAAAAAAGCATTTAATGAGGGTATGGTTAACACCTTAAAAAAACTAACTTTAAGAGATTTTGTATCACGGGACACGCCGCTTGATGTGGTGCAAATTGATTTACTGTACAAAGAAGAATCTTCCCCTAGTATATACGTTATAACATCTATTTCTAGAGATGACGCTGTTTGGAATGCCGCTGGAACAGGTGGTGGGTTAAAAGGCTCCTACGACGTGGCTTCTGAAAGTATATACCAGCAACTACCAGCCAATCAATTACTACGACCCTGGGATAATGTCCCTAAAACAGCTTTAGCTCAAGAGGTTGTTGGGAATAGAGTCGTATACGGTAATTACACTCAGGGGTATGATATTATTGATAGTGCAGATCCTAGTTCAGTAGCACCGCAGCTCTCAGCTGCTTTAGATATTAGAGAAAAGAATGTGGATGACAAAGCCCACAAATCCATTAAGTCACTGAGGACGTATGATTTTGGTATCGTGTATGGTGATGAGTTTGGAAGGGAATCCCCTGTGTTTACTAGCTCTGACGCTGGGGTTGAAGTAGCTAAATCAGCCGCCTCCCAGTCTAGTGCTTTTACCGTATCGGTACAGTCGCCTCCACCTGCCTGGGCTGATTACTACAAGGTGTTCGTTAAAGAGACTTCTAATGAATATTACAACCTAGCTATGGGTAGGGTTTACGATGCTAGCGATGGTAACGTGTGGATTTCATTCCCCTCGATAGACAGAAACAAAGTAGATGAAGACACTTATTTGATTTTAAAGAAAGGAGTTGAGGATAGAGGCGCGGTGCAGGAAGAGGCTAGATATAAAATTGTAGCAATAGAGAACGAAGCTCCTGACTATATCAAAACAGAATACACTTTGCTAGCGGAACCTAATATGAATATGCACGGCTACAAGTTGATTGGTGGGTCAGTATCTAATAATGTTGCATCCTTTAGTTCGCCTGTTGAAGCGCCATACCCGGGGCACACCTCATTCTCCATTAAAGTGAACAGATGGTCAGGCCATTATGACCCTACTACTGAAAAAATGGGCTTACCAGGCCTAGAATCTATGTGGGAAAATAGTAGTGACGAGTTGTACGTATCTTTCTCGACGCTAGTTAAAGACGCTGCTACAAACGTGTGGTACACTAAGGTGTCAAGGAAGTTTGAGGTAGTTGAAGTTAACAAAATGACTGGTCAATCACAGCCATCAATCTACGTGGTTAGGCTATCAACACCAGTCCGCCCATCTGAGAGTTGGATAACAGATGGTGTTCATAACACATATGCGGATTCAGGGCGATTTAAACCCCACTTCTATAAAAAACAAGTGTTGAACAAGCCAGAATTCGATGGAAGGTTCTTTGTGAAAATAACAGATGACGATGTTATTAGAGCTAATATTGCTAACCCAATTCCATTAGAATCAGGCTACAAGGTAGATTCTTCTACTAAGTTATTTTACTTAGCCGATAAAAATGCCCCAGCGATCGTGGCTGCTGGTGGTTTAGGTACCACTGGAAATCTCACCTCTAAATTACCTGAAGACTGGCAGGACCTATTAACATTTAATGGTAATAATTTCGACGGTGAGTGGTTTATAGACGAAGCGTCTTTCGCTGGAGTACAGCCCTATAATAAAGATAATATTCTGTCTTCCATAGGTTATCAAGGCAGTAGTGAGATCAGTGATATGACAGGTGTGTTAGAAGTATATAAAGACACGGATGGAAATCTTTTTAATGGCCCTAGCGGAAGAAGCAACGGGGTGCATTTCAAAAAAGGAATACACACGGGTGATTACACTGATTTAGCAAATGAACTTACAGATGGTGGGTACGACCCGCTTGGAACAAACTTATACCTAAGTTTATCCTACTCGGCTCTCAATCCAAGTGTGGGTAACTCGGGTGCTGCTGCCACGCATGCATCCTCTAATTACGTGCACAAGACAAATTGGAATGTTGGTAACTCCAATAACTCGTTTACCAGCCAAGAAGCACATGTTACCACTAAGTTGACGCCTGGCTCTTTATTTAGGTTAAGCGGGAGTGACAAGCAGGTTTATATGATCCAGTCGGCTACTAAAAGAAGGCTGTACAACTGGAGGGGGCACGCACCGTCTCATAGCTTATTAAATGGCTCCCTCAACGTTGATGATTCATGGAGGGTATCCCAAGAGAGCGGGATGATGAAGCAACACAATAGAAGGCTTAATTACCTTGTTAAATACAAGATGATTGAACTCACTCCGGGAGCTGGGGTACCAACGGGTATTACGCTCGACGACAATACTAACCTAACAAGTATAACAGCTACCAACGCGGGTCAATTAGAGTTTATAAGTAAGTTCGACACAGAGATAGCGCCTATAATCAGTGACAACCCCGCTATATTTGAAACTGAGCCACGGGAAGATATTGGTTTAGACATATACTACGAAGCGAGTAGTAAGATACCGACTAATCTTACTGGCGCTAACATGAGTGATTTTATATCCGTAGGAGCTACACTAACAACTGATGGTGAGTCTACGTTCCCTGCAGGTACTTTTGTTACAAGAGTAGGTAATGGAAGCGTGACCATGTCTAGTTCCATTATCAACTCCGAGCTACAAAACACCAATCTTAAGTTCACCAACGATGATGGGTCTTACTTCTATGCTACAACAATATCTTCGGTCAACCCTAATAACACGACCGTAATAACCATTGATTTGGATACTAGCCAACTCGGGATTGGGTGGTCTAACTGTTGGTCTTTTAAAAATGGGGTTGAATCTAATCGCGTTGGGGACACTTACAACAAGCCCTTCGTTAAGAATGGGGTAAAGGCATCTACAATATTACTGGACACATACGAGCAAGAAGATAGGAAATATGGGCTAATCTATTCAGGTATATATAACTCCATATCGGGGGTTAATAATTTAAACCAATTTATAGCCGCAGAAAAAATTACAAAAGATATAAACCCTGTTTACGGTAGTATTCAAAAACTACACGCTGGATGGGGGCAAGGTGGAGACTTAATAGCCCTGTGCGAGGATAGAATATTAAAGATACTAGCTAATAAAGACGCTTTGTACAACGCTGATGGAAACACAAACGTAACCTCAACAAACAATGTACTAGGTACAGCTACACCGTACTCAGGAGAATATGGAATATCTAAAAATCCAGAATCATTTGCATCGGAAGCCTATAGAGTTTACTTTACCGACAAAGTTAGAGGAACCGTTATGAGGTTGTCTATGGATGGGTTGACACCTATATCTAGCCATGGTATGAAAGATTGGTTTAGGGACAACTTGAAACTGAATAATACTTTAATTGGTAGTTTTGATGACCGTCAAGGAGAGTATAACTTAATGCTACCCGATATTAGCAAAACAGTTACCTTCAGAGAAGATGCTAAAGGGTGGAGTAGCTTCAAATCGTTTATAGCAGAAAGCGCCGTGAGTTGTGCGAGTGAATATTACACAATAAAAAATGCCAAACTATGGAGGCATCATGCAGAAGGTACTAATAGAAATACGTTTTACGTAGAGTCAATTGACGTAAACGTAAATGGACCACACCCGACTTCTGGTGCTGTTGGTAATTATTTTTGGGTAGGTAGGCAGGCCATGGTTAATCTAACTGGATCGGCTTGGGATGGTTTCAGTGGTAGTGTCACGGTTTCACTGAGACAGTATAGAGGTGGGGAATTGATTTTTAGTGGTGATGTTAAGCTGTTTGGATTAAGTAGTGCTAACTCTATTAATGGGTTAATTCATGGTAGGAAAAACGTGGGTGGAGCTATAGGAGATTTCCTCATTGGAGATACGTTGACCGTGAGTGATATCGAGGATTTTTACACCAACTCAAAGTTAAGTGTTATTTTAAACTCTTCTCCGGGGGATGTTAAATCTTTTAAGACAATTGGGTACGAGGGCACTCAGTCTAAGGTGGATCAAAACCTAGTTGACGATCAGTATTATAACTTAACAAACAAGAAAGGGTGGTATGTTGATCTAATCACAACAGACCAAGAGAAAGGTGGCGTTAACGAATTCATAAACAAAGAGGGGAAGTGGTTTAACTACATAAAAGGAAAAAGTGTCGTAAGTGGCATCAAAGGTGACATCTCGCTAAATGGTGAGGGCGAGGTTGATTTTGATCAATCTAGCTTAGCCATCCAAGGACTGGGCTTTTTTGGGACCTTTACGCCAATGGTGGTTGGTTGTACCGACCCGGATGCAGCGAATTGGAATCCTCTAGCGGTAAGTGACGATGGTAGCTGTGAGTATGTGCCACCCGCTTTATTCCAACTTTCTGTCCTGGATGAGGGCGCGATTTTAATACAAGGCACTCAATCGAGTTTGGAGTGGAGGAAGGCGCCTGCAGGTGACCTAGACCCTAACGACTACATTCAGGGACCTATATCAATTAGTAACGTCCTTGATTTAAGTGGCAATTATTATACCAATGGATTTGAGGGTGCGGCGTTAATTCCAGCGGGTGGCTATACCGGGACACTCGTAATTTCATTGGTTGGCACTTTCCTTCTAAATAACACACCTGAAAATTGGATAATCGGTGGAGCGACTGCAATAGGTGGAAGCATGTTCTCAGGTGGGACAATACCACTGGGAATTACAGTGCATATTCGTGTAGATGCTCTTGACGCGCCCGGTGTAATGCGAGTTGATGTTTTGTTTGACGAGTACGCTATGCCTGCCAACGACACTGATCTAGCATTTAAACTGCAACACATACTATAAAACATGGCGATAATACAAATACAACTAACTTTTAACAGCGTAAATGTCTCTGCTCAAGTCGGGGACATCGCGTACTACTCTCAAAATGGTAATGCTAATGGGGGTTTTAACAACACGGCTCTATCCAACACTATTACGCTGGGTGTGATTGTTGGTATAACACCAAACTCTATAACAGTCTCATACGATAACGCTTTTATATCCCCACCACCAGAAGGGTCATTCATATCATTCGCTAAGGATAAAACAGTAAACACATCGAGCTTAGTAGGGTATTATGCGCAGGTGGATTTTGAAAACAACTCAAAAGATAGGGCGGAGTTATTCTCCGTTGGCTCTGAGGTTGCGGGAAGTAGTAAATAAATAAAACAATAAAATGACGAAAATTAAAAGTTTTGATTTAGATCTATCGGACATACCACAAGCTGGTGAGATTAGATCCTTCTCTATAGTAGGTGACAACGGGGCTCAGTTTAAGTTAGAGGTTAGGAACGAAGATGATTATTACTATAACTTTACAACGGAATTATTTCAAGTGCTGAAAGCTAGTTTAGAAACAAGAGTTAGTGGAGAGGTTTTTAACGGGGTTATAAAATTCCCTATTGTTGGGGATGATGATCAATACGATATCTCCCTATTCGCCACTGGAGCTACGACTCACGTTGACCACGATGAAGTAAGGTTTGGAGATGGTAGTGTTGACATGAACTCTTCCACTGGGTCAAATTCTTTGCTGTTAACTAAAGTGGTATATCAATATACCAACCTAACACTAACAATATCAACCTACTCTCCCAACGGAACGATTGAAACAGGCTCACAAGTGAATGATACGGTTGCTGTTTACAGAGGTTTAGGGTTGGAGCTAGATACTGTTAACCAAACTCCATTTTCAATATCTTGTGCGGTTACCACAAATACTAAATCTTACCAGATAATAAAACAACCTGATAGCAATGATTTTATAGCATTCACTGAACCGAACATCGAGAGTGCGCCTGTGGCTATACCTGGGGAGAACATATACCCAACAGCAACAGCTGATTTCACAGGTGACGATGTTAATGGTGCAGTCACTAGTGGCGCTATAGTAGAAATAGATGCTGATGTTGCAGGGAATGTTGCTATTGGAGACAAAATAACCACAACAGTTATGACTGATACTGTTAACGGAGCTGTTACTAGTGGTATAAAGGTTGTGATGGATGTTACTGTAGCTGGTAAAATGGCTGTTGGAGATCAAGTAACTGGAAACACATATCTTAACGCAAACCTTGTTACGGTCGCAGCACTTAATCCAGATGGAGACAATGATAGCGAGTTCTCAATGTCAGAGGCGGTTGCAATAGCAGACGGCATAACACTTTCATTTAGCTCCAAGATAAATAGAAGCCTAACAACGGTAGAATCGCTAGACCCGGCGGGTGAAGCAAAGCAATTTACGATGTCACAGGATATACAATTTAGAGATAACGCACCATTGACTTTTTTTAACCAAAAAAACTTTAGATGGCTAATAGACGATATCAGCAAGTTAAGCGAGAGCATGATTGTTGTTGACGGGGGAAACATAACTACTGATTCAATTATATCTAAATATCAAGACACAATAACACTATTCCCCGATACCGACAAAGAGGAGGTGATAGTTAAGTATGAGGTAGATGCTTTGGATACGCTTGCAAAGAAGCCAACAATACTAAACGGGTTGGTGTCGGTACAACCTGGGGCTATAACGTTTGACAAGCAACAGGTTTTAGCTTTAGCTGGAGACACCTTGAAGATTGGTGGGTATGGACAAAAAGAGGTAAGACGCGTTTTTGGATATGAGGTAGCGCTTAGTGATTTAGTAGTAACCCTACCTGCTATCATAACAACAACGACGAGTGCGGTTAGCAATAGTACTAGTGTCCCTGTGGCGGAGAGAAACGGCATAGTAAACACTTATAGCACTGTTAGTGGGATTGGTATCAACCCAAGCCTAGCTGATCCCACGGTTAGTAGTGGTGGCGGGGCAACGGGAGCCGGCACCTTGGTTCTTAGTGCTGCTCAGACTTTAGAAGATGGAATGACATTAACGTTTGGCACCGGGGGACAGACAGCGGTTATAACTGGTAACATAGAAATATTAAAAGCCGGTACAAGTAACCAAACACTTAGATTAGACGTGGAGAAGCTTCTCTCAATAACATAAAGTAAAAAAACAAGCAAAACTGTGACTATTATATATATAAAAAATTAAATTATGGCATATCAAAGTTCATCACCAAATAAATTTCTTAGTTTCCTTACTGGAGGCGCTGCTAGGAGAAACGAGCAGAGATCCGCTCAAGCAGATCTTCATGGTCAAATGGAAAACTGGGAGGACACTAAAATGAAAAATCCCTACGCTGGAGTAAAAAACCCTTATGCCAACATGGAGAATGTATACGAGGATCAAACTGTAGACTTGAAAGCCGCTGAATTTGCTAGAGATCAATCTCAACAGAGTGCAGCTAATATAATGAGTAGCATGCAAGGAGCCGCCGGGAGTAGTGGTGTTGCTGGCTTGGCCCAAGTGCTGGCTAACCAAGGGGCGAAACAAGCACAACAAGCGTCAGCTAATATTGGTCAACAAGAAAAAGCAAATCAAGCTAGAGCACTAGGTGAGTCTGGTAGATTACAACAGATGGACAGAGAGGGTGAACAAAAAAGAGATATGCTGGAGAGAAAAGGAGCACAGCAAGTAGAACAGTATGACATGGACAAACAGAATAAAATGTTAGATTACGCTATGGGGCGAAAAGAAGCCGCTGATCAAGACATAGACAATGCAGCTGCACAACAAGACCAGTTTATATCTGGGGCAATCACAGGTGGCTTAGGTGCTTTTATGTCTGACATTAGATTAAAAGAAAACATAAGCAAAACGGGTGTATCTAAATCTGGAATACCAATATATACTTTTAGCTATAAAAACGATGACCAAGTGTGGTCTGGAACAATGGCTCAAGACTTACTTCAAATAGGTAGAGGTGACGCTGTGATAACTACAGATAGTGGGTATTATGCTGTTGATTACGATGCGATCGACATAGACATGGAACTTAAAAATAAATAAGATGGCTGAAGATAAACAAGTTAGGAAATATTTTGAAAACTTATCTTACGGTAAAAAATCATTGTCTTCTGAGATACATGGTAAAGCAAACCAAGAGAGTATCAATAAAAGTGTTGCTAGTGCTGTTAGGATGTTTGACAAGCATACCGCTGAGGGAGACAAGGATATGGCAGCTCACTTTAAAGGACAGATTGAAAAATGGTCTAGACAGCTTGACAACCTAAAAGCTATTAAAGAGGAATTCGCTATGAATAGCGGTGGTGGAAAGGGTGGTATGGGAATGTACTCAAATTACACTGACTTGAGTTTTGATCGTGATTTTTTCACTGAAAAAGGCAAGATCATGATTGATGAAAACTTAGATTTCACACTTGGTGTTGTTGGGGGTGATGGTAAGCCTAAGATCAAGAAGATTGAAGACCTAACTGAAGGTTGGGTTTTGAAGGGCACAGAGGAGAGTGACTTTATGAGATTACAGCAAAGTGCTGTCAAGCAAAGCAATAGTATGGAAGAACCTTTAGATTTCGACATAGACTGGGAGGTGAGCAAGATACTGTCAAAGTCAGACGCATGGAAGGTGATGGCATCGGATAAAATTGGTGGTAGATACTTTTTAAATGATTACGTTGTAGACAACCAACAAGATATACAGTCTGGAAACATACCAGACGACGCGCTGCATCCTGATTCTTTTGACCCTAGTTATGACAATAGGCTTCACGAGTATTACACTGGTAGAATTAAAAAAGCATTCGACCCAAACCATCAAACACCCGCGGAGCAAAGAGCGGCAGACGAATTGATAGCTAAATCCAACTCACAAAATAACACTGAAAACAACCAAGCTTAATATATGAACGATAATTCATTTGGAACAAGAGAAGCAAAAAGCACCGTAGCTCAATCTGAATTAGATAGAGTTATGCAAGCTCATATAGACTCTGGTCAGTTCACTAAAGAGGAGCTAGCTGAAATGAGAAAAGCTGAGGCAAACAGATTGAAAGCAGCGAAGCAGGTTCCAAAGGCAGAGGTGATACAGCCTGAAGCCAAGGAGGTTGAGGAAGTGGAGGTTGAGGAAGTCGAAGAGGTTAAACCTAAACCAAACCCAAGGACAGTTTTGTCAGGATCGGGATCAACTCCAAGCGATGTACTAGGTGCTAACAACTTAAACTTCTTTAATAAAACAGAGGAGCAAGGCGTTGAAACCTTAAGAGAACTATATGGCGATGACTTTATTTTTGAAGAAAAATTATTTCAAGCTTCTACTAAAGATGGTGGTGGTGGTGGACTTGATGCTATAACTGTTTACGCAAAAAACAAAGACGGAAGTAAAAGCGATAGGTCTGCATCGTTCGACATGAACATAGGTGGTTCTACTTTTTCACCTAATCTTTATGAAAACGATTTCGTTAAAAATGGAGTTAACACGTCTACGTCTTATGAGGACGGTAGGAACCGTTCTTATGATATATTAACTGGTTTCATTAAGGAAAATTCTACACAAGAAGGGTTGGACTCTCAAGCCGCTAAAAAAGCTAGTAGAAGAGAACTCCTAAAGGAGATTAACATAGAGAGAGATACAGCGGCTGAACCAGAGATAGCTGAAATAGAAGAGCTGTTTGAGAACGAGGAATTATTTACTGAAAAATCAGTAAAAATGATGATGTTTGGAGAGGACATGGGTGAGAGGAAAGAAGTGTCTTATGAAAAAGAATTAAAACGTGCTCGTCAAGAACTATCGCTAGATGGCGGAAACCCGTCTAAAGAAGAGGTTCAAATGCTAGCTAAGAGTTTTATCATAGATAAAATTCAAAGCGAAAAGTTAGTCTCAGTGATGGAAAGAAACCACATGGCTCAGCTGTCTGATGTGTTGAATCTCAATAAGAAAAAGGGGGTTCAAGAGCAGTACAATTTAGCTACAAGAGAGTTTGACATAGATTTCAAAAAAGACATGGTTCTTTATGATCTTAAGAGAGCTGACCTGGAAACGGGTGGGGATATAACCAGATACCAAGAGATTAACTCTCAATTTAATAATAACGAGTTTGAGTATGAGTTAGAGGAGGGCGAGAGTTATATCGAGTTGGAAAATGGTAAGAGAGTTCCTGAGAAAATCATCAACGAATACAAGAGGTTGCGCCCCGCAGTTAGCACTAAAATTGCTTCGATAAATAAATTATCAGAAAGCATTCAAGAGAAAGCTGCTAGCTACGGTGATAATGCTGCCGCGATAGATATATCCAGGAGAAATTACAACGCTTGGGAGGAATTCTTAGTTGAGACAAGTATGGGTTTTGGTGAAATCGTAGTGAATGTTGGGGCTGGGATGCCATTGCTTCTTGGTGGTGAGGATAAACGTGTTATAGCTAAAGCAGGTGCTATTAAGGCTAAAATGCAGGAGACTAGAGACTCTTACAGCAAGGATGTTGAGTTCGACGATGCCTTTAGTTCAATCGGTAACTTTGGTAGTTTCGCGGCGCAGGAAGTGTCTAATCAAATACCTATATTTGCGGCACTAGCGATACCATATGTTGGTACTAGCATAATTGGTGTATCAGCGTTTGGTGATCACTATATTAACTTAAACATGGAGCGAGACACCCCAGGTGGGAGACAGAAATCTGACGCTGACATCTGGTGGAGCTCAGTTGGATTTGGAGCTTCTGAGCTGGTGTTTGAGAGGTTAACAACAATACCCCTGCTTAGAGCTGCTAAGAAAGGCTTCTCACCAACTGGTGGCGCAAAAGTATTAAAGCAACTCACGGGTAAGGAG
>TARA_R110000764_G_scaffold31418_10_pt1 | contig 12119 bp, 16 predicted proteins | sample TARA_R110000764 | Tara Oceans TARA_R110000764 (sample SAMEA4398111) | marine metagenome | biome: Polar Biome; feature: [SRF] surface water layer (ENVO:00010504); material: water (ENVO:00002006), including particulate matter (ENVO:01000060) such as... | depth 5 m | reverse complement strand
TTGGCTTTGGCCTTCCAGCATACTGATAGGAAATAAATATGGCAACGCCTCAAGAAGAAGAATATTGGAAAAGAATTATGTTGGAGTCGATAAATCGAGGTCAGGATTCATTTATTCCAGCTCAGACTCCAGAACAAATGGTTGATATTTCAACTCCTGCCGCTCCTTTTAGTAGGCCAGCGCAAATGATGCCACCTCCGCCAGAAGAGACTACTGTTGCGGCTGGCAATCCATTTGAAAAAGAATTTTATGGCAGTCAGCCTGCTCCTGCTCAACAATATTCTAATCCTGATCCCGTTGGCGGTATGGGATTGCTTGGTGTTCAACCTCAACAGATGCCGTACATATTGTCGCAATCTGGCGCAGAGCAAATGCGTAATCAAGCAAACGTTCCATCAAGAGAGCAGGTATCAATGATTCCTACTCAAACGCCTACTACAGAATCTAGAGTACCTAAATCAGTATTTGGTGAAGATTTGATTGGCCAAGTTGCGGCCATGACAAGCCCTTTAGCTGAAAAAGTTATGTCTAAGAAAGGTCTAAATTCAGATCCATCTTTGCAATATGGCGCAGTCAATCCGATGCAATCAGGGCAGGCATTCCCTCAGTCTCCAAATGGCCCTCAAGAAGCCCCAGTTGTGCAGCCACAATATACTGATAATCAAGCAGCACAAGCTCAGGCTTTAAGATCTTTAAGAGATGGCGGCGGTGATAATCAAGTCATACAAGATACAGTGGTTGACGCTGCTGGAAATGTACAAACAGATCCAACTAGTCAAGACAGTTCATTAGCAGATATAGGAAGTAGTCCTTTATTAGATAAAGGTAACGCTGAAGAATTTAAAAAACAGCTTCAAGCTGAAGAAAAGAAAGAGCCGGGCTTCATTCAAAAGATGATGGCTGATCCAAACTTCTTTCCTCAGATGGCCATTGCCTTTAACACGTTGCGACTTAGACCTGATCAGGGACTAAATACCGCGATGCAGAAACAAATTGATTTTAATAACTCTCTTGGAAAAGCAAATAGAACCGCAAATTGGTTTTTAAAACAAGGAACGCCAGAGGGAAAATCAGCATACGAGTTTATTAAAGCTGGAGGTAGCGCCAAGGAAGCAATGGAACTATTCATGCCTCGATACTCTATGAATCCTAGAGTCGTCATGGACAAAGATGGAAACAGAAAGTTAATGACTGTTTCTAATAAAGGTGTGCCAAAAATTATAGATATACCGGGTGGATATGAACCAGAAGCAGATATTAAATATATTGATGCTGGAACTTACACATCTCTTAGACATATGGGTACGGGCGCAGAAATAGGCCGAATCGATAAGAATTTATCAGAAACAGCCGAGCAAACGGCAACTGGTAAAGCTACAGGCCAATATACAGCAGAGCAAAGACTTGAAGCGCCTAAAAGTTATGCCACAGCAGCAAGAAATTTTGGAGTCATCGCAAACTTGTTGCAGCATCCAAGTTTTGAAGATGTATTTGGAGCTGTCGAAGGAAGGATTCCAACTTTCAAACAAGGCACTCTAGATGCAGAACAATATTTAAAACAAATAAAAGGCGCAACGTTCTTGGCGGCATACGAAACATTGAAGGGCGGCGGTCAAATTACAGAAATTGAAGGTATAAAAGCTGAACAGGCTATGGCAAGACTAGCCACAGCGCAAAGTGAAGGCGCCGCAGAACAAGCGCTTTATGAGTTAGCAGATATTTTGTTGGGATCAATGACTAGAGCTAAGGAACAGAATCCAGATGCTCTTAGTGGTATGGAAATACCAACTCTGCCAGAACGAAGATACGGTTCAGGAACAGATTTAGATGGTAGATCACCAAGAAGAGACAAAATTATTAAATTTACGGATTTATAATAATGGCTGATAAAATCATAGAATTACCTGATGGCAGGCAAGTTTCTTTTCCAGAAGCAATGCCTAATGAAGAAATTAAAGCCATTATTAAATCTAAACTTCCAAATATAGATAAGCCAATGAGACAAATGGGAGAGTCTGCGGCAGCGGATGATGCGCTTAACGTATCAACTGTTGGCGTTAAGATGCCTACAGACTACGGCAGAACTCAAGCTGTAAGAAGTTTTGCTCAAGGTCTTCCTGCGGTCGGAACATTTATGGACGAAATAGAATCGTTCTTTACTGACGTTCCAACAGATCAAATTACAAGTGAAATGAAGCAATACAATCTTGAGACTGAAGGCGCTGGAACTACAGCAGAAATGGTTGGTGCAGGGATGTCTCCATTGGGAGGCGCACAAAAAATATTAAAAAATATTGGCAGTGCATTTTCGTATGGAGCTGGTAAATCAGAAGGGGACTTACAAGAAAGAGCGATTGAAGGCATTAAAACAGCAGCCGTTGCAGGCCCGTTTAGTTTTGTAGCACATAAAGTTTTAAACGCACCAAGCAAAATACTTTCTCAAAAAACTATTGCCGCAGAAAGAAAGCAGACTGTTGAGTCTGCCCAAAATGCATATAATCAGGCATATAAAGATGCCGACTTGTCTGGAGTATTAATGACTCCTAGAGACACTCTTAATTTGACAAAAAGAGTTAGAAAATCGCTAGATTCAGACATTGATTGGAATCCAGCGGTTTACGATAGAGCAAGAAAATCAATGCAGATGGTCGAAAAAAGAAATTTATCTAGTATGACTTTTGAAGGATTAGATGATTTAAATAAAAAACTTTGGAAAGAATACAATGCCGCTAAACGAGCTGGAGACGGCAACGAAATGGGTTATATTCTTAAAATAATTAATGAAGTTGACGATACACTTGCACAATTACCGTTAACGCATAAAAAGCTAAAAGACGCTAGATATATGTTCAAGCAATCGCAAAAAATAAATGCGCTTGACTCTGCGATTGATCAAGCTGATTTAGCTGCTGCTGCCAGTGGATCTGGAGGAAATACAGTTAACTCTTATTTGCAAGCGGTTAAAAAAGTATTAACCGATCCAAGAAAATCTAGGTTTTTTGATCAAGAAGAAATTGATGTGATGAGAAAATTTATTGAAACAGGTGGCGGCTCCAAATTTAAACGATCATTAGCTAAATTATCTCCTAGTGGAAGTGGATTAATGTTTGCTTTGGGAGCTTTGGGATCATCCATGAATCCTAAAATAGCTGCTGTATTTGGGGCTGGAACAGCAGCAAAAATGTCTAGCGAGATGGATGTAAGAGAAAATCTACAAAACATATTTGCGCAATTTGCAAAAGGAACTCCGGCACAGAATATAATAAAACCGCCGTTCAAATTTTTAGAGACTATGGCCCCAATTGCTGCGTTCGAGCCAATATCTGAAGAGATCAAAGGATTATTACAATGAAGCCAGAGCGTATGGATGAAGATCAAATCGAAGGAATCGTACAGGACGCCGTACAGGATGCCGTTGATTTTATTGAGAGCGAGATAGCACAGGATAGGATCAAGTCACAACGTTACTTTGATGGCGAAGTTGATATTGGCCAAGAAGATGGCAGATCTAAAGTAGTCGCAACAAAGGTTCGTGACGCAGTTCGATCTATCAAGCCAAGCCTGATGCGCGTGTTCCTGTCAACTGATAGGCCGGTTGAGTACATACCGCAAGGCCCAGAAGATATCTCTACCGCACAGCAGGCCACACAGTATATGCACTGGTCATTTAATAAGCTCAATGGATATGATCTATTGAGTGATGTGTTTCACGATGCATTGGTTAAGAAGGTTGGAGTCTTAAAGATTTACTGGGACAAATACACAGACGCTGAAACGTATTCTTTTACGAATCTGACGGACGAAGAATTCTCAGCAATCGTTAATGAGGATGATATTGATGTTATTGAACATAGCGAAGAAATTTCTATCGAAGCTGACGAAATGGGGATGGAAGTCGAAACTAAGCAGCATAGCGTCACGGTTAGTCGAAAAACTGAGCGAGGGATGCTACAAGTAGAGGCAGTTCCGCCAGAAGAATTTATGATTGATAGGAACGCTCGATCAATTGACGATTTCTACGTTGTGGCGCACAGGACTGAAATGCGCGTTTCTGACGTTGTTAACATGGGATACGACTTTGAGAAAGTATCCAGCCTGACCGGAATCGGATCAAGCGATACATACTCAGAGTTAGAAGATTTTGAGCGTCGCGGCTATCAGCAGGACGAAGATAATCAAAGTCAAGATCCATCGATGAAGCTCGTTGCCATTACCGAGGCATACATGAAGATGGACATCGAAGGCACGGGCATCGCCCAGATGTACAAATTCACGCTTGGTGGAAACGATTACCAATTGCTTGATCATGAGCCTTGGACAAACGACGTTCCATTCGCCATCTTTGAGATTGATCCAGAGCCTCATGCATTCTTTGGGCGTTCAATTGCAGACTTGATCATGGACGATCAAGACGCCGCCACAGCAATGCTTCGTGGTGTGCTGGATAACGTGGCGCTGACAAACAATCCAAGGCTTGGAATAATAACCGATCAGGTCAATGTTGATGACGTACTCAACAATGAGATTGGTGGCATTATTAGGATGAAGAATCCGCAGGCCATTGTGCCTATCACAGTGCCGTTTGTAGCGGCTCAAACGCTTTCTGCTATCCAATACATGGATGACGCGATTGAGTCCAAGACAGGCGTTTCTAGGGCCTCTATGGGCCTAGATCCAGACGCATTACAGAATACAACTGCTACAGCGGCCCAGATGACAAAACAGGCTGGCGCTGCTCAGGTTGAGGTAATGTCTAGGAATTTGGCCGAAGGCGGTATGAAACGCCTATTTAAGATAATGCTGAGGCTGTTCGTTGAGAATACTGACGAAGAGCAGATGATGCGCATGAACAGCGAGTTCGTGCCAATTGATCCTCGTGTGTGGAATACGAGCATGGACGTCATGTGCAACGTTGGCCTTGGAACCGGCAAAGAAGACGAAAAGATGATGATGTTGCAGCAGGCGCTACAGCTACAGATGCAGATCTGGAGTTCATACGGCCCCGGCAACGGAATGGTGACAATGACGCTGATTCGCAACACGTTGGCGGATATGTTGGCCCTTGCTGGCGTTAGAAACAGCGACAGATACTTTACGCCAATGAATGAGCAATACGAGCAGCAGTTGCTACAAATGAAGCAACAGCAGGCACAAAGCCAGCCTCAACCGCTCGACCCCGGTCAGGCGCTTGTTCAGGCCGAGACGCTCAAAGCTCAGGCCAAAGCCGAAAGCGACATGGTTAAGATTCAGGTTGATGCACAGAAAGCTATTGCGCAAGATGATCGAGAGCGCGATAAAATGGATCAAGACTTACTTATTAAGGCCGCTGAGATACTTGGTAAATATGGCACGTCAATTGATGTTGCAAACATTAAAGAGTCTCAAAAAGCCCCTAGGTATCCAGACGAGCGACCATCTGAGGCTGTATCTGGCGGAAGGTTTTAATGGCAAAGATTAAAGAACAGGCATCAAAAATTAAACGGCTCATTGACGATCCCGTATTTAAGGAAGTCATTGAGGCCGTAAAGATGTTGCAGGTCAACATCTTCATGAATCCCGACTCGACCACCGAGGATCGCGATAAGGCGCACGATGTCATTCGTGCATTAGGAACAATCGATGATTATATCAACACCGTTTTAACGGACGAGAAGATCTTCGATAACAAAAACTAGGAGAAAAGTACCGTGGCTGACACGACTGAAACTCAAGAAGCACCAGCATTTGACGGAAGCATTGAAGAGGCAGTTGGTTTAATTACCATGCCTGACGAATCCGAACAGGTCGAGGAAGAAGAGAATACCGAATCTGAGGATGTATCTCCAGAGATGGAAGCATCGGAATCAGACGAGGAGGATGACGCCGAGGAAGACGACGACGGCGAGGAAGATGAAGTCGAAGAGGATGACGAAGAGGCAGATGAGCCAGCCGATCCAGAAGAGCCATCTTTTCACACTGTTAAAGTTGACGGTGTTGAACAGAAGGTATCCTTAGAGGATCTCAAGCAAGGTTATTCAGGCCAACAGTACGTCCAAAAGGGAATGCAGGAAGCTGCCGCCAGCCGTAAACAGGCTGAGGAAGTCTATTCTGCGCTCTTGGCCGAGAGGCAACAATTGGTCGATATCTATCAACAAATGCAACAAGGGCAATTCTTGCAGCAGCCAAATCCACCATCTGACGATCTTGTCTCGGTTGATCCAATTGGATACATCGAAGAGAAGGCCAGATACGATAGGGCGATGGGCGAATACAACCAGCAACAGGCAAAGATGGGCGAGGTCATGCAACAGACTGAGCAGGCTCGGAGCCAAGCTGTACAAACGTATTTGCAACAGGAAATGCAGACGTTAGCACAAGTTATTCCTGAGTTTGGAGATGCTAAGAAAGCACCTAGACTGAAGGAAAAATTAGTCGGCGGCGGTCAGAACTTCTACGGTTACACGCAGGAGGAGATCGGCGGGATTATGGATCATCGAGCCATACGGGTGTTAAACGACGCGATCAAGTACCGAGAGATAGTCGCTGGCAAATCGAAGGCCGAGCATAAAGCTAAGGGCGCGAAACCAGTTATCAAGCCGGGCGCGAAGAAATCAAACAATCCGAGTCTCAAAGCAACTGAACGGCGAAAAGCCAAATTTAAAACCTCTGGACGCATCGAAGATGCCCTGAGTTTAATTGTTAATGAATAACTTTATAAGGAAATAAAAATGGCACAACCAGCAAATACATTCGACAGCTATGATTCTGTCGGGATTAGAGAAGACCTCTCAGACATGATTTACGACGTTTCCCCAGAGGAGACACCGTTTTACTCAAAGTCTAAAAAAGTCAAAGCCGCAAATACTCTTCATGAGTGGCAAACAGACGCGCTCCGTGCAGCCGCCGCTAACGCTCACATTGAGGGCGATGACACAGCAGCAACTGCTCGTACAGCAACAAGTCGTCTCGGAAACTACACACAGATATTCAAAAATGCTGTTGTCATTCCTGACACCGACAGCAGCTTGAAGAAAGCTGGTCGTGCGTCTGAGATTGCTTATCAAATGCTAAAAACGGCTAAAGAGCAAAAACTCGATATTGAGAAGGCGCTTTTTGACAACAACGCACGAGTTGCTGGCAACAGCACAACCGCTCGTGAGCTTGCAGGCGCTCCTACATGGCTAATTACCAACACGGTATTTGGCGCAAATGAAGGCGCAGACGCAACTGGAGACGGAACCGATGCGAGGACAGATGAGACGACAACTTTGATTGCGTTTTCTCAGGCTCGTTTTGATACTGTCATGCAGTCAATCTGGGAGCAGGGCGGCACACCTAACACCGTGTACCTCTCCGCATTTCAGATGAACCTTGCTTTAGGCTTTACGGGTATGAATAACCAGCGTTCAACTATCGGCGCATCTGTCGGTGGAACCAACGCAGTTATTAACGCTGTTGACGTCTACGTTACTCCTTGGGGTTCAGTTACCTTTACGCCCTCACGTCAGAACCGTTCTCGTGACGTGTATATCATGCAGGATGACAAGTGGGCTGTTGGTGTGCTTCGCGGTACAACCAATAAAGAACTTGCCAAAACCGGGGATAATACTAAACGTCAGGTGGTCACCGAGCTAACCCTTGCTTGCCTCAATGAGAAAGCATCAGGCGGTATTTTTGATAACACAGTAAGTTAATTGTTATACGGGAGGGGCTAACGCCTCTCCCTTTTTTTTACTGGAGGTTTGCTTGAAAATTGCAGAAAAAGTACATCACGATGACGGCGGCAAGACGCTGACTATAGAGTCGGTCTACGATATGGAGCCGGTGCTTGACCAAGTGAAGCACCTAAAAGATGCTGGATTCGATCAGCAAAAAGGTGATAATAGGCTTGTAGGCAGGATTCCAATGAATATTATGGCGCAGTGGCTTAAAGAGGCCGGTGTGAAATGGGACGATCACAAGGCAGCAGAAGAAGTGATTAAACGAAAAATCTTATCTGGTGATTTTAGTAAATTCAGAGTTTGGGAAGGAACGTACTAGAATGGATCAAACCACCATCAACTGGATCCTTGGTGGAACCAGCGCCTTGTTCGGCGCATTGTTCAACATCATATGGGCCTCAATTAGAGATTTACAGAAAAGCCAAAATAGAACGCAACTCAGGCTTGGTGAGGTTGAAGTTTTAGTTGCTGGTGATTATCTTAAGCGGCATGAGTTTGAAAAGTTTGTTGATCGAGTTATTGTTAAATTAGATTCCATCGACAATAAATTGGATACTAAGGCGGATAAATGACACAACAATCTTTGCTCGAACTCTGGCCAATAATATCTGCATTAGGAATTCTTGCGGCTGGATTGATCAGTTTTCGTAGTGAAGTTTTACTCCGATTAAAATTTCTTGAAGAAAAAATTCGCACAGTTTTTGAGCTTCTTAATAAAAAATAGGAAATAATTAAATGGCTAAAGCTGGGTTGTATGCAAACATTAACAAGAAAAAAAAACGTATCGCAGCAGGATCTGGTGAGACAATGAGAAAGCCCGGCGATACAGGCGCTCCGACTGCAAGTCAATTTAAGAAAGCGGCTAAGACTAGCAAAGTTGCTTTAGCAAAAAAAAGGAAAAATAAAAACAGTTAAAAGTTTTTTATTTAAAAAATGGTTGATTTAGAAAAGCGTGAAAAACAACTGGCGCGGCGAAGAATTCAAGGTAGGGCGTACAGGTATAAAGCAAGATTTGGCATATCATACGAAGATTATATTGATATGTCTTATGAGCGAAGAAACTTGTGTGACATTTGCCGCGTTGACGCATCCACAACGCAAAGAGGAAAACTTTCAATTGATCATGATCACGAAAGCGGTAGGATAAAAGGGCTACTCTGTCAGGAATGCAACACCGGGCTTGGCCTGATGAAAGAATCAATAAAAAACTTATTTGTTGCTCTTTTTTACACCATTAGATTTAGGATTAAATCAAAATGCTTGGACTTGGGACAGAGGTTCTACTCGCTGGGGGCGGTAACATTCTCGGTATTGTCAGTGGACTTTTGGCGAACGGCCAGAAGGCAAAAGCAGACCAACAAAAACTAATGATGGAGCGGCTTGCCTTTGATGGCGAGCAAATGAAGGCCAGAGCAGAACTTGCCAACGCAGAATTTAAGTTACGATCAAAAGATAGATTTTCAAGCGTCACTAGGCGCGTGCTGGTGTTAGGATTTCTGGCCATGATTTTTTTAATCAGCATTGCGCCGATGCTGACTCAAATCGACATTGCGGTTCCTGTGCAGATGACATCTGGCGGAAAGTATTTGTTTGGATTAATAGACACAACAAAAACGTGGACTGAATGGCAAGTGATTAAAGAAGCCGCCATGTTCCGAGAATCATACGATCACGTCTTACTTGCAATTTTTAGTTTTTACATAGGTAGTTCAGCAGTTAAACGTTAAAGGAGATAGTTATGCCAATGGTTGGAAAAAAGAAATATCCGTACACTAAAGAAGGAATGGCAGCAGCAGCAAAAGACAAAAATAAATTAGCAAAAACAAAAACAAAAACAAAAAAGAAGAAAAGTTACGCATAAAAAAAGCCCCACATAAAGTGGGGCCAAAAGGAGAAGAAGGAAGTTCATCCTAGAGAATTGTATGTCTCATAAACTCTCTGAATCTTATTATAACCATATTTCTTCGCCAGTGTCATGGCGTCGGACTCTTTGTAAAACTTGCCATCAATAAAGGCAAACATCTGCTCACCTAACTTGTCTTTCTTTCCTGTGGCCACCATGTAGTAAGGCCCAAACGTAATGTGTTTAATGCGTTTGTTAAATTTCCTTAGATTAAGGCTAGGCACCAAGCATTTCCTTAATGCCTAAATACATAGCCAATCCAAATAATATTACAAATAAAAGGCCAACCATCACTATCTTGTTGGTGTTCATAAAATGCTCTGGATCAAGCTTGAGCATATCTTCTTCAGAAAATTTTCCAGAATAAAAAAACCTCTCTAGTTTTTGTTTATTCTCATCGCTTGGCAACACAGCGCCTCGCTCCCATGTGCCAATTCTGCGCTCGCTCACATTAATCTTTTCGCCCAGCTCTTTTTGCGTCAGGCCAAATCTTAATCTCATGCGTTTTATGTTTTCGCCAGATCGCATATTTTTTGTCAGATTACGTTCCATAACTTTCTTCCTCCATCGTCTCAATAAAATCCTTGACTTGTGACTGAGCATCTTCAAATCCTGCCGTAATAATAACATTATGTTTAATTAAATGTAAATAATTGTGCCAATCCTTTTGTTGGCTGGAAATTTTACCACCGTTAGCTTTTTTCATCTCAATCCACAAATGCCAAGCTGGGACGTATAGATCTGGGACGCCGGGCGTGACGCCCTCGGCCTTGAGTCGAGCTGCGGTGGCAATGTTTCTTTGGCCGCCATTTGGTATGGCTATGATCCGTATTCCTTTGTAATTTTTTCGGAACCAACTTACAAATTCTCGTTGCTCAATGTGTTCAGATCGGCCAGTTTCTTTTGATGACACGGTAGTATTTGCCTTCTTTCTTGTAAAGAATGTCATTGGGCGCTTTTCCTTTATTCAGTGTGGAACAAATCTCATCCAGAACAACTAAATTGTAAATTTTTACCTTTGCTTGATCCGCTATCTGCGCCAACAACAGTCTGGCTTTCCTACCGGCAAATCCGTCATGCGTTACTGGAAAATATTCTGATATCACTGGATCGCTCAACAGCTTGGAGTAGTATTGAACTTTAATCATTTTTTTGCCACTGGCGCGAGAGGTATGCGTTGACCACTGCCACGATTCTACCGCGAGTTCACTGCTTGAGCTGCCCATTATGTCTGCATCTGACAAACGGAACTTTTTTTCTTTTGGCGGTGGGAACTCGTATCCGCAGTCTGGGCAGACTTTAACCGCTGGCGGTATCAAACTGTCGCACTCTGGGCAAACCTTTACCGGCGCCTCTCCAGTGCCTTTACCGGCCTTATTTGGTGGCTTAACGTTGGTAATCGGCCCGTGCATCTGCACAACGCCAGCAAAATCCAGCACCAAACAGTGATCGGTGTTGCTCTTAATGCGCATACCACGCCCAGCCATCTGTACATACAGCCCAGCAGACATTGTGGGCCTCAGCATGGCAATCAAGTCGATGTCTGGATAGTCGAAGCCAGTGGTTAACACATTGGCGTTTGTGAGCGCTCTCAGGCGCCCAGACTTAAAATCGGCAATGATGCGCTCTCGCTCGTTTTTAGGCGTCTCACCAGTGATGCACGCTGCGGGGATGCCAACGTCCAACAGCATATCTTTAATGGCGTGAGCGTGTGCTACGCCAGCGCAGAAGAACAGCCACGCCTTGCGGTCGCCAGCCAATTTAATCACTTCGCGCACAACTTCCTTATTGGTGTGCGACTTATTGACGGCTGCCTGTAGCTCTTTCTCTATAAACTCGCCGCCTCGACGATGTACGCCAGCCACGCTTAACTGAGTTCCGGTCAACTTAGATCTCAGTGTGGCCAAGTATTTATCTGCGATAAGCGCCTCAATACTTGTTGGCTCGATCAGGTCATGGAAAATTCCGTCCTCATCGGTGATCATCCCATGCCCTAATCGGTATGGCGTCGCAGTCAATCCAATAACGCGGAGCGCCGGATTAATCATCAGTAAATCATTAATCAATTTACGGTAACTGGTGTCCGTGTTATGCGATATCAGGTGTGCTTCATCAACAATCATCAGGTCAATGTGGCCTATTTCAATGGCCTTTTTTCTGATAGACTGAACCCCGGCAAACGTGATTTGTTGATGGGATTCTTTACGCCCAATTCCTGCGCTGTATATGCCCAGAGGTGCATCCGGCCAGTGAAGAAGCATTTTTTCTGCGTTCTGCTGGATTAACTCCTTGACGTGCGTCACCATCAGGATGCGAGTATTTGGCCATCGGTCTATTGAGTCCTGACAGATTGACGCAACGACGTGCGACTTGCCGCTGCCGGTCGGTAAAACAATGCATGGATTGCCATAATTGTTAGACCGAAACCAGTCGTATAGCTGATCAATCGCTATTTGTTGGTATTTTCTGAGCATCTAATTTGTCCAGTTCTTCATCCTGATATCTTGCCTCCAAAG
>TARA_R110000764_G_scaffold233187_1_pt1 | contig 12182 bp, 10 predicted proteins | sample TARA_R110000764 | Tara Oceans TARA_R110000764 (sample SAMEA4398111) | marine metagenome | biome: Polar Biome; feature: [SRF] surface water layer (ENVO:00010504); material: water (ENVO:00002006), including particulate matter (ENVO:01000060) such as... | depth 5 m | reverse complement strand
AAGGCTACAACTTGATTAAACTCATGCCTTATATCCGTTTTTTTCACCATTAACCTTGAAAATGCCGGTAGCATAAAGCTCAGGCATGCGGTTATTATGCTTTGTACGTGCCCAACCAATCTATTTGCTACACTATATAAACCCACTTTTTGTAAATCCATAATTTTAGCAATAATAAGTGGATCTACGTTTTCATTAATAGATCTAGCGATAATATTAGCAGCGACATGCTTAGAGTAAGAAAATATCTCAAGTAGCTCAGCTTTAGTCACTAGTTTAAATTCAAACTTAAAGCCTTCACAAATTCTTTTAGCATAAAATATTTTTATAGCGTTAAAAATAACATCAGAAAGCATAGTGGCAAAAACAGCACCATAGATATAGTACTCAGGGATCAGGTAGAAAATACAAATTGATTTAAAGATAGTATTTGAGGTACTTAAGGTTGCATCAATATCATATCGTAAAGCTCCTGAATAGAAACCATGAAAAGCACTCATTATAAAGTCAAAGAATACTTTTAGGGTGAAAACGGTAATCGCTATACTAGCCACTTTACTGTGACTTTCATCTACACCGATTATTTCAGGATAAACACCTAGAAAAAAAACACCTGTTGACGCAATACCTCCCAAAATAACAAAAAGTACAATTGCACAGGAGAATGCTGCATTAATTTTGTTAAGGTTATTGTTTTCTATCGCTATAGCTATTTTTCTTTGTATAGTTGCTGAGAAACCCATATCAACAAAGTTAAACCAACTAATTACAGATAATATTAGAATCCATAAGCCATAGTTATCATCACCTAAAATAGAAATAAAATACGGTGTTAATAACAACACCGTAATAATACTTACCCCTTTTTCCATTAAACCAAATAATGCATTGTTAGCTAGCTGTTTTTTCAAAATATACCCGTTACTATTTGGTTAAATGTTTTTTATTTAAATAAGTTAATGTGAGTTAAGCCAATTTTTTTTTAGTTCTGTAATATTACTTTTATTCATTAATAATTTAGCGGGTACTTTTTTATGAGAAAATAATGGTTTTTTTACTTCAAAAAAAGATTCGATAACCTTAGGACGGCTATAAATACCAGCCCAACAATCAATTAAACCTCCTAAATCTAGCGCGACTCCACCTTTTTCTTTTATAATTTGACAATATGCTTTTCCAACAATCCCACCCGCAACAATAAATGGCATTCCTTTATATTTAACCTCTATTTCATCTTTTATCCGATTAAATGCATTTGGATAATGCCGTTCGGCGACACCGTCTTGCCTAGCATGCTTATCTGGTATTTGATAAAAGCTCACAGGTACACCTATCGCTTTTTCTAGTTGTTTATCCATTCCCTTTCTTGCGCTAATTAAACCTATATTTTTTTGTTCTGACAAAAGTGCAGGTAATGCTCCTGTAAGGAAATAATCAAAACCTATCCATTGACTACAAAAAGACTGGTCAGGCTCTATATTTAATTCCCCCATTGTTTTATGTAGCTTAGCAATACGCCTTGCATCAATATAAGGTAAACTTTTATCTACCCCTCTAAGCTTAAAAGCCAGTTTAAATTGTTCTAAAAATTGAGACTGATTGTGTACTTCGTTACTATGATCAAATTCGACGTTGATAATATCGTCTCTAAGGCCAATTAAATCAGCAGAATTTATACTCGACTTTAACAACGATTGAATATTTTCTAACTCATTTAATGTACAGTCAGGACCAAAATGCTCACTGAGGTATTGAATATCTAGCAAGTTACTATTTAGAGAATAATCAAGTAATGTACCTTCTCCATCTCCCAATCGAACAAAACTGTATGCTTTTTTATTATTTACTGCATTGCCGATACGATTTATAAGCTCAGAAATATCTAAGAATGAGAAGTCGCACTTAAGGCTATTATTCATTTAGCTTGCTCCATTTATTTCAACATTACGGTATTTTAAAATACCTTCGTATTATATAGTTTTGTGAAGTAATTAAGGAGTTTTTTAGGTTCTATATAACTATAGTGTTACTTCAAGTATGAAAATCTGGTTACTTTATTACCTTGAACCTGGCACTTGGCTCTTCTATTAATTTAAATGAAATATAAGCCGTAATTATTGATAAACCTAGTACAACCCATGCTTCAAAACCTGTTTCCATTTTTATAAACCTTAATGCGTCTATAAAAATAGGGTGAAACAAATACAAACTGAAGCTAATTGCGCCAAAAAAACGCATAAAAGGCAAGGCAAAAAAGACTTGGATAATCCCTTGAATGTTGGCTGCTGAAAATAAGATCATCGCCCAGCAGATGGTAATGAGGATGTACTCTTTATGAAAATAATTGTTAGGTACAAATTCAAATAGCGCTGTATAAATAAAAGGTGTTGTTACACTTACCCCTACAAAGCCGATATACCCTAATATTTTTATGGTTTTTTTATATTTTAATGTGATTAATCCCTCATTTATTGCATGTTGAAAAACAGCTAATAACATACCAATAAGAAAAATAGGAATATAGGGTAATACACTCGTTTGTGTTAGTTCGATTTTGTCAAATGTGAAAAGCACTTGGTAAAGCACTAAAGCAACACAAACGATTATGACTGAATACTTAATACTTTTGGCTTGAATTATATAAAATAAATAAGCAAAGAAAGGTAAAATAAAATAAAATTTAAATTCTACCGCAATACTCCACGTAACCCCTTTACCTTCTTGTAGAAATAGATGTGAAAAAAAACTTTGTAAGTCTAAGTGGAAAGGCAACCCGATATTTTTTTTATCTAAAAAAGTAAGTAATATATAACTAGAAACAAGTGCAATCAGCAAATACAATGCAAATAAGGGGTAAATTCTAAAAAAACGTCTTTGCCAATAATGTGACATAAATTGTCGAGTGAATATTTTATTTCCTTGGCGCAGTAAAGGCAAGGTAAGTAAAAATGCGCTTAGTAAAAAGAACAGATATACACCTGATTTTCCAACGCCTCTGAAATCTAAAAAAGGTAGAAAATACATCTCTACATTACTGGTATGACTCAATACAACAATAAGTGCAGCAAAGCCCCTTAAACCATCTAACGAGTCCATTTGATATTGTTTATTTGATATATCCCTATGTATCATAAAATATTATACTTTTTCTAGCGTTTGAGAGGAAATTACATAATTTAAGGTATTGAGTATTAACTGCTGAGGAGATAAATAATTTAAATAATAATTGTGATTTTCTTGCATCATTTTTTCTATTGTTTTTTTGTCTGAGCGAAGTTTGTTAACTTGAGCTACACATTCTTCAGCGGTAGTAAATTCTAAATAGTTAACTCCATTCTTTAATTGGCCTGATGTTTCAAACATTAATTTTTCTGATACTACTGCCTTCGAAAGTGCAATATATTCTCCAAACTTCCACCCTATTGAGTTTGAAAGTCCCGTTGTAGCTATACAAACCGAAAACTGCTTTAAAGATGCAATATAATTTCTTTTTTGAGTAATGTTTTTATTGTTAAAAACAATATCAGGGAAGTGCTCTAAAGCATATTTTGTTGGTGATAGACCACCAACAAATTCATCTCTAAATTCAATTTTTAACGCTTTTATACAATCTACTCTCATTTGATTAATTTTAATTCTGTCTTCTATTTGTTCATTTGTTAGGGTTAAATAGTCATCTTTTGTAGGCTCCCAAAGACGACATAAAAACAATACTTTAAATGGCTGTTCAGGCTTAGGGCTAAGATAAAGCTCGTTTAAACGCGGTAAATAGGAAATTTTGTTAAAGATGTCACATTCCCTTAATACATTCTTGATGCGCTCTAGACCTGAAGACATTTTCCATGAACGTTCAATAGCTAGCCATGATATATGATTAGTTTTGATCATATAATTAAGGTCAAGTGGTTTTATTTTATTGGATATAACACTATGAGTTAGAGTTGAAAAGCTGCGTTTGAAATAAAAATGACTCCACTCTAAACCCTCTGAGTCTAATTGTTCACCATCATTAATATCATAATAAATTTTAATGTTGTCGTTTAAACATAATTTAACACCACCCGAATGAATACTGGATGGTTGTTGACAGTTACTTTTATATAGGACAGAGTCCTCGTCAAAGCTTTGCGCTAACTGTATTTTATTTGTTTTTGCTAAAAGTTCGAGTCCACAGTATATTTGTTGTACATGATTACTGTTTGAAATAACTTCTAACTGACATTTTATTTTTTGCATCATTAATTATCGCTATTAAGAAATTGCTCTTTTAATTTTTTGATAGTGTTTTTTCTAATTTACGCAATGGCCAGCTGATTTTCCACCAAATTGAACTATAAGCTTTATAGAATAATGTTCGATAATACACTTCATCCTTTTTAACCGATTGCAAATGCTCTTTAAACAATTCATCAAACTGCTTAATATAGTTTATATATTGGTTTTTGATACCTTCAATTTTTTCGTTATCAACCACCGGCCTACTTAATTCTGCGTATAATTCGCAGGCAAGATTCATTAACTCATCTTTTTTTTCGTTATCATTGTTATTAACATGATTACGTAATTTTGCTTCAATGAAGGTCGACTCTTTTTTGGGCATATCAATGTTGAATTTTTTACAAATAGCTATCAATACATTTTCCGGTGAAGCTAATAAACTATCAAAATTTAAAATATATAAAGATTTAGAAGCACAAAATAGATAACTGGATAAAGTATAGTTAATCCATAATAAGAGTGCTTTTTTCATAGAGAATTCATCTCTTTTCACAATAGATGCAACCACTTCTAAGGGATTTCTCAGCATCATTAAGTAACACGGTGATGTGTTTGAGTTTGTAATCATTTTATCCCAAAAAGGCAAATGTAACGATGTTCTAGGATCTTTCATTCCCCACAATTCATATGAAGCATATTCTTTAGATAAGAATTTTTGTGTTGTTGATTCTAAGCTTGAATAGGCATCTGGATATGTTAAATCAAAGTTATAGGACAATGGATCATCCCAAGATCCCAAGAGAGCATCGAACAACAAATCATTTATATTAACTACCTTCGCATTCTCAAAGAAGCCTTTTTCATTAACATTCTCTTGCGGTGCAAATAAATTTTTTCCCATGAAAACACCAAGCTCATCTAATAAACCAGATACAGCTGACGTTCCACTTCTGTGCATACCTACAACAACAATTGCTTTCTTTTTCATTTAAATCCTAATAATTTATATTGGGTGTTCACTAATGCTTATTGAATTTTTTAATCCAATTAATCAATGCACCAGGAAAAATACTTAACGCTACATATAACATCATAGCCTTAGGCTGTGTAAAAGTTATTGACAAAGATTCTGCACAATATTTTTTTGCTTCAGCATATTGATTATTATATAAAAAATTTTTCACGTAATGTGCATAAATATTAGTTCTAGCCTTATTGTACAAGCCTAATTTTTCACTCGGTAAGATAACGTTTTTTTCTAATTTATTAATACAGCATAAGTCTGCAAGCAGCATTTCTTTTTCATTAGAAGAATAGTTGTTTTCATGCCGGTTATATATAGCAACAGGCTCTTTAATAAGCGCTACTTTTGATAGCATAGATATTCGTAACCAAACATATCTATCATCAGCTCCCATTAACTCCCTGTCAGCATCAAAATTTCCGATACTGACCAATAAGCTTGCTCTGACAATTACCGTACAACAACAAATGAAATTTCCCTCTAGAAGACGTTCAAAGCATTGACCTTCATATATTTCATCAACAAGCTCTGTATTGCCATTATGGTAATTATTATAATACCAACCATAAACTAACCCGATATTACTATCTTCAAACTTTGGTACTTGTAACTCAAGTTTGTTGGGTAGCCATACATCATCTTGATCGCAAAAAGCAATTAGAGAGCCATTAGATCTTTCAATACCATGATTTCTCGCTGACGCAACACCGCCATTTGTCGTTTCTAAATATATAACTTTATTATGGTTTAAGTATGGCTCTAATGCTAAGTGATGGTTTCCTGGTGAACCGTCATTAATAATAATGATCTCAAAATTCTCATAAGACTGCCCAAGTATACCTTCAATTGTTTTTCCAATAGTTTTTTCTCCTTTATAAAAGGGAACTATAACGCTAACCAATATATTGTTGTCTTTACCTGTCATTATATTTTAGCCACTTTATTCTTCTCTAATTTCAATATTTTATTTACAGGCATTCAATTACTATCCCTGTTCGACATTACTATCTTCTGCCTAAGTGCCATCATACTTGGATGATTATCTATACCTAAACGACTAATCTTATATGGATTAGCCATTGGTAAATCATTTATTTCGTTTGTGAACGAAAATCCCATTTTATAACCAAGTTTCTCAGTTAATTCACATATATCATTATTAAAGGTATTTATTTGCCCTACAGGATAAGCAACAGAGTCTATTTCACAGCCTAGATATTGTTCTAAACATTGTTTAGACTTTGCTAATTCTAATAACTGATTTTCTTTATCTAAATGCGTTAAAATTCGATGGCTACAAGTATGTGAGCCTATGGACATCCCGCCTATTTTCATTTCTTTAATTTGCTCCCAAGATACGAATAGTGACTTATCTTTGGGGTTAACTTTGTATTCACAAGCTAGTGTTTCTTGTAGTTCCAACATTTTTTTATCCATTGATCTTGGATCGGATTTAATCACTGTTAAAAATTTTCTAATGACGTCATCTAAAGCTAAAAATTTCAAATTAAAAGTATGATTTTCTCCAAAACAAAACTCTTTTCTATTCGTATTTTTCAACATCCAAGCTATTTCATCCCACCACGGCACAATGCCTGAGCCAACATAGTCTGTTGGGATAAAAAAAACGGCGCTAAGGCCTTCTTCTTTTAACACCGGGTAAGCTTCTTCATAATTATCACAATAACCGTCGTCAAAAGTTATTAGTGCATAACGCTTGTTTAACGGTAACTTATTCTGGGTTAATAAGAGTGCTTCATCTAGCGTGATAACTTGAAAATGCTTCTTAATAAATTGTAACTGTTTTCTAAATTGCTCAACTGAGCAACTATAAATATTTGGGTCAAAGGGTGTTTTTGTACAATCACCAATACGATGATAATTAAAACAATACAAGCCGTTTTTTCTAGTGATCCACTTGTAAGCTTCATAACCAGATAATCGAATGAGTATAGACTTTAAAAACGATTTATTAAGCATTATAATTCAAGCGCTTTAAATGCTGGTTTTGGCAACTCAAAGTTACGGTACAAATTTGGGTCATCAATTTTCCCAGCTTCTGCGGCTTTAACAATATTATACATTTCTCTTGATGAAACATAATGAAGCTTATAATCTTTTCCATCATTATACTTTTCATTGAGATACTCGTGCATTCTTTCTACTGGCTTGCCTAGCAATATATCCATATCTTTGTCTTGTGTGCCATGTGTATGTATTTTAATAAAACGCCAATTAGGCTGGTTTTCAACATGTACATTAGCATTAACCCATAAATCTACACGCTGCGGTGTAGGTGGGTTACTGGTTCTGATATCTGCATTTTCAACACGAGGCATAAACCCAAGTTTTCTTTGCTTCCAATTGAGCATTAACGGGCCATTGATTAACATTAAATCACCCCATGGTTCACCGCCAACTTTCACATTAACGCCTTTGTCATGAGATTTAGGTTTTAATGGATCGTCTTTAACATAATAAATTGAATTAATGGTACTTGGCTGGGTAGGGCTAGGTGCAGAAGGGAAGGTCAAATCGGCATAACAACCTGTATTTTTAAGTACAATAAGTTCATCGTTGACACCACACCACTCCCCATTTGGGTGAGAGTTATCTAAACACCAATTACCATGGATAAAAGCATATTTAATTTGACCTGTCTTAGGGCAAACAGGCAGAGCGCCATGTTGTTCGTGCAATGTGAGTGCAAAAGAGGTTAATGAACTAGTTAAGTTTTCACTGGTATCATTTTCATGATGTAAGTGTATTTCTATTTCTCCATAGCCGCGATAACACATGTCAGACAGTTTGGCTAAATGCTCTTCTCGATACTCTTCTTCTGGATAAAAGAAAGAGTGCTTGGGGGAATAACCATCAGCATCTTTAAACTTATCGGCCATTTTAGGATACTGTTCAAACCATCGATCAACTCTTTGTCGCTCTAGCTCTATATTGTCAGGATTTTTCCACTGGGGCTCATAGTGATCAACAAAACAGAACATGATATGAGTTGTTTCATTAGTATCATTATTTTTTCGAACGCCTGCTTGCTGTATATAAGCCGGTAACCATTGCAACATGTTGCGCTGATTAGCTAAAAAAATGAAAGCGCCTATGCCACTGCATAGTATTAAAAAGAGTATTACCCACATAATTTGATGTTCCTATCTAATGACTTTTCCATAAATGACTTGTCGGCGACGACCAATAAACAACCCCAGCTTTTAAGGCCGCTAAGTTCAGCATTACAAAGCTTAAAATAAAGTTGGTTTTGTTAAATTTTTTGTAAAAATAAAAATAATATATTGTAGCATTTGCATAAAAAGCACACTGCGCCCAAAAAGAAAGTTGACCAAACCAATGTTCAATAAAATAACTACTAAATAACAATGTTACTAAAAAATAAGGTACTAATAACCGGCAAACTTTATGTGATAAAAATTCGAAAAAAACAGGGTTATTCCTTGGGTGTAGCAACCAAGGCAGCATTTGCATTAATTGAAAATTACCGGCAAGTGTACGAACTTTTCGGTCAAACTCCTCTTTTAATGTACCCGAACCTTGATCAGTAGCAATAGCAAGCTCACAATAGGCAATACGATAACCCTGCTGAACCATTGATAAAGGCCCATACATATCGTCAAGCACAATATCGGCAGGAAACGCTGGCATTAATGACTTTCTCGCCATATAAATCGCCCCGGTAACACCAAGAAGTGACTTGTAATTGTTTTCACAAGCCCGAATAGCCTTCTCGTAACGCCAATATAAACCTGGGTCTCCTTTACTTTCTTCGATGAGCAAGTTTCCGGTAACTGCACCTACACTTTCATCACTAAAGTACGGTATTAATTTTTGAAGTACGTCAAGTTCAAAATATTGTCTTGCGTCAGCAAATAACACGAGTTCATCTTCTACATGTGCTAAGCCTTGTGCTAACGCATAAGATTTGCCTTTGTTTTCTTTATAGCTTATTAATTTAATATTATTTAGCGCTAAATTTTCTATAATTTGACAAGTTTCATCGGTGCAACCATCTGCAACAATAATAATACTTAGCTTATCAGCGGGATAATCTAATGATAAAATATTATTTATTCGTTTCTCGATTAATCTTTCTGCATTATATAAACAAAGCATGACAGTAACTTTTGGTAGCTCATTTGGTTGCGCACACACTACCTCACGCCCAAACTTTTTCGAGATGAAAAGTATCAATAATGGATACAGTAAATAGGTATAAGTTAAAAAACTTAGCGATATCCAAAAAGTAAGTTCAGCCACAAATTCAATCCCTGTTCGCTTTGGTATTAAATAAAAAGTTGTCAAGTTGCGCTATATTTTCTTCCCAAGTGAAACTATTTATAGTTGCTCTAATTTTTTCTGCTTGCCACTCTATTTTTAAACATTTTTCGATACCCGCAACGATATCCTCAGGTTGGTAGGTATTCAATAAAACACCATTGTTCTCATTTAAAACTTCTGATATACCGCCAACGTTTGTTGCAACAACAGGCACACCACATGCGAAAGCCTCCATAATGACATTAGGCACTCCTTCACGATAGCTAGGTAAAACAAGCACATGACACTTTTGTAACAATTTTACCACTTCATCATGATTTACAGTACCATGCAATATGATTTGCTTGTCTAAATTGCTTTGTTTAATGATATTACTGATATTATTAAATTCTGGTCCGTTACCGATAATATGAAAATTTAATTCATTCCCTTTGTTTAATAATTGTTGTGCTGCTTCAATAAGCTCGTAAATTCCTTTGGTTTTAATTATATTACCGATAAAAATAAAGGAGGTTTTAGTAAATTTTTCTGCTGAAGTAGTAAATTTATTAAAATTAACGCCATTATAAATTGTTTTTGATTTTGCGTTAGGGGCTAACTCTCTGACCTTACCTTCTAGTGCTTTACTTACCGTAATTACACCATCAGCTTTTTCAAAACTCTTTTGAAGTAGTATTCGTCGAAACCTATTCTCAATGTGTACATTTATATCACTACCTAAACACTGTATGTATAAGCGGTAATTACATAGCTTTTTTAACCAAGCACATGCTAGTCCGTCAGGAAATGCCCAACTGGCTAGAACAGTTTTAGCTTTTATTAGCTTCAGCAAGGGGAAAATACAAATACAGATAGAAAAAACCAGAAAAAAACTATTCAAGCTGCGAAATAAACCTGGGACGTAAAAAAAAGGAAAATAGCATACATGTTTATAATTATGCTGTCCTGCCAGTGCTTTTAAATTTCTGAACCATTCAAGCCATGGGACAGGCACTAAAAAGTCAACATCGTGTTTATCACTTAAACAACTATACTGTTGAAAGTTAAAAGTTGCCTTATTCGGCTTCCAGGGCAGCGGGTATATACTGGTAAATAAAAGTAATTTTTCTTTTTTCGAGTTAATCATTTAAGCTTCATAAATCCTTTGGTAATCTGCTGCAACCAAAGATATAGCATAATGTTCATCAATAAATATTTTTGATTGTTCGCCATAAACAGAAATGATTTCAGGGTTAGATATTATCGTTTGCAAAATATCCACTAAAGTATCAACATCTTTAACTGGATATAACCAACCTGTTTTTTGCTCTACAACGACCTGTGAAATAGCCCCAACATCAGTTGATATTACGGGTATTCCGTACCCCATTGCTTCCAGTATTGACATCGGTAAACCTTCAGTATTCGAGCACATAACTAAAATATCAAATTTTGGGTAAATGTCATTTTCTTCAATAACGTTTCCATAAAAATTAACTTCTACCGCACTTCCTAACTGTTTAGCTTTATTAGATATTTCTTGTTGACTAGGACCATCACCAAAAACATGTAAATTTATTCGGCTTGATAATGATAATGGCATTAAAGAAATTGCACTAAATAATAACGGGATATTTTTTAAAGGAATTAGTCGGCTAACTATCCCCAAACGAATCTTTTTGCTAATGTCTGCTTTTATCGACTGATTGACGACATTAACACCATTTTTTATTACATCTACGCTGTTACTGTCCCAATTATATCTTCGACCCACGCTCTGTTTAGCTGACTCTGATACTGCAACTATTCTATTGAGATAAAACCAACTAATTTTATGAGAAAACTTCATTAATGACTCAGGTGGATCAACTTCGCCATGAATGGTGTAAATTACTTTTTTAAAAAACAAAATAGGAAATATAGGGAAAATGGCACGAATAACGGCAGGAGAGTGGATGTGAATAATATCAACCGTTATAAATATTTTGATAAGTTGAATCAATCTAGAGAAAAGCCCTCCGTTCAAATTAGTTACCTTCACCCCAGCTAACTCAAGAGGGTGTTGGAAGCTGTCATTATGCTTGCCAAAACTGACAACCTCAACAGGCACCCTTTGATAAAATTGTTCAGTAGATAAGTTTTTTACAAACTTTTCTGCACCACCAACATTTAAACTACTTACAATATGAATAAGTTTTTTCACGATTTACTCTGTTGTTATTCCTAAACAAAACACTCAATCTATAGCTAATTTAGTTAGATAGAGTTGAAAGATGAAAACAGTTAAGTCCATTTTTATTAAATAAGAAATCTAAATATCAAGTTATCTGCCTTTTCCAAATAACACAATTTCAACTGTTCTTATTAATATGAGTAAATCCAACATAAAGCTGCGGTGTTTTATATAGTATAGATCGTATTTCAGCTTTTCTAACGAGTCTTTTTCTGTTGCACCGTATGGATATTTCAATTGAGCCCAACCTGTTAAGCCGGGTTTAACGTTATGGCGTTCGTTATAGTAAGGGATATTCTTAATTAACTGTTGAACGAATTGTGGGCGCTCAGGACGAGGGCCAACAAACCCCATATCACCAACCATTACATTATATATTTGTGGTAATTCGTCAATGCGGTATTTGCGAATAGCTTTACCAAT
>TARA_R110000764_G_scaffold236142_1_pt1 | contig 12216 bp, 10 predicted proteins | sample TARA_R110000764 | Tara Oceans TARA_R110000764 (sample SAMEA4398111) | marine metagenome | biome: Polar Biome; feature: [SRF] surface water layer (ENVO:00010504); material: water (ENVO:00002006), including particulate matter (ENVO:01000060) such as... | depth 5 m | reverse complement strand
ATATAGCAGAAGGCTCAGGGAGAAAAGGAGAAAAAGAACTTTGCAGGTTCTTATATATCGCTTTAGGATCATTATCCGAAGTAGAAACTCAAATAGACATATCCAATAGACTAGGTTACATTTCTGAAGATTCATGTAAAAAAACCGAATCCAAAATCTATTTTATTAGAAAGATGCTTTCTGGATTAATAAAAAGTCTCAAATAATTTATCTTTTACCCTTTAACCGCTTAACCGAATAACTTTATAACCTCTTAACTCCATAACAACAAAAGCATGAAAGGCATCATATTGGCAGGCGGCTCCGGAACCAGATTATACCCCATCACCTTGGCGATGAGCAAACAGCTAATGCCCATATATGACAAACCAATGATCTACTACCCCCTGGCCACCTTGATGTCTGCCGGTATTCGGGAAATACTTATAATAACCACACCAAAAGACCTTGACCAATTTAAAGCCCTTTTAGGCGACGGTTCGCAATTGGGGTGTGCCTTTACATTTACTTCCCAAGAAAACCCTAACGGACTGGCGGAAGCCTTTATTATTGGGGAAGAATTTATTGGTAGCGATAAAGTAGCCCTGATCTTGGGAGATAATATTTTTTACGGCTCAGGACTGGCAACCCTATTACAGGCCAATAACGACCCCGATGGAGGTATTATATACGGCTATCACGTACAGGATCCGGAACGCTATGGGGTGGTGGAATTCAATGAGAAGGGAAAGGCCATTAGTATAGAGGAGAAACCATCACAACCTAAATCGAACTATGCAGTACCCGGTATCTATTTTTACGATAATGAGGTAGTGGCCATTACTAAAAATATTAAACCCAGCAAAAGAGGGGAACTGGAAATAACAGATATAAATAAAGCTTATTTGGCAAAGGGAAAATTACAGGTTAGCATTTTGGATAGAGGAACCGCCTGGTTGGATACAGGAACCTTCGCTTCCCTAATGCAAGCCTCACAATTTGTAGAAGTTATTGAGGACAGGCAAGGACTTAAAATAGGATCTATAGAAGAAGTGGCTTATACCATGGGGTATATTTCCAAAGAACAGCTTAAAAAGCTAGCAAGTCCCTTACTAAAAAGTGGCTATGGGAAATACCTGATTGGCCTCATTGGAGAATGATTAGATAATTAAGTTATAACAGATGACGTTGTTTTGATACGAAAAAGACTTTATTTAACTAGATAATAAAAAAATAAATATTGAAAATTACAGAGACCCAGCTAAAAGGCTGTTTTATTTTAGAACCCACGGTATATGAAGATGAGCGGGGAATATTTTTTGAATCCTACCATAAAACAAACTTGGAGAAAGCTCTTGGGAAGACTATAAATTTTGTTCAAGACAATATTTCGGTTTCCAAAAAGGGCGTTTTACGTGGCTTACATTATCAGGCAGGAAAACATGCCCAGTCAAAACTGGTACAAGTGGTGCAAGGCGAGGTTTTGGATATAATCGTAGACCTGCGCAGGGAGAGCAATACTTACGGACAGCATTTTAAACTTAAACTGTCCTCTGAAAACAGAAAATCGCTTTTTATACCAAAAGCTATGGCACATGGATTTTTGGCACTGACACAAGAAGTGATTTTTTCCTATAAGTGCGATTCCCATTACCAAAAAGAATCGGAAAGAGGGATCAGATACAACGACCCTGAACTGGATATCGATTGGGAATTGAAAGGAATGCATGTGATCCTATCTCCCAAAGACTTACAACTACCCCTATGGCAAGATCTACAACTATAAAGCGTGTCCTGGTCACAGGGGCATCGGGGCAATTGGGGCGAAGCCTTCAGGATTTGGCTCATGAATACCCTAAGTTGGAATTCGTTTTTATGGATTCCAAGGACCTGGATATAACCGATTCACAAAAAGTAAAAGAAACTATTGAATTGGGCACCTTTGAACACTGTATAAACTGTGCGGCCTACACCAACGTGGAACAGGCCGAAAAAAGCCCAGAAAAGGCCTTTAAAGTGAATGCAGAGGCTGTCAAGAACTTGGCTTTTGCCTGCAGGCAATATCGAGTAACACTAGTACACATCTCTACGGACTATGTCTTTGACGGAGAAAAAGGGTCTCCATATACGGTTGATGACCAACCCAACCCAATCAATGAATACGGAAAATCAAAATGGGAAGGTGAAAAATATATTCAAGAAATAATGGACCAATATTATATAGTACGCACTTCCTGGCTATACCATAAAAAATATGGCAAGAACTTTTACAGGACCATATTGGAAAAGGCTAAAAAAGGCGAGAAATTACGTATAACTGACGGGGAAATTGGTTGCCCAACTAATGCCTCTAACCTAGCAAAGTATTTGCTGGAGCTTATAGACTCCGAAAATCGGGAATATGGAATATACCATTATACCGACGGCCAAACTATGAGTTGGTACGAGTTTGCCTTAAACATATTGGAAGAAAATGGCCTGAAAAAAATTACAAGTATCGCGCAAGACAATGACTACCGCAGTTTAGCCAAAAGGCCAAAATTAAGTGTTTTGGTCAGGCACCTTCAGAAGTAGTTTAAATACTTGATATTCAGCATATTAATTCGTATTTTAGATAAAACAAAACCCCGAATATGAGTCTCCAGCTCTAAAAACGGGGTATTATCTTAATTACGTATGTACAATATACGCAGATTCGACAACTTTCAGCACACTTTTTTATTTGCATCTCGCACCGAGCAGTTCGAACTCTTCTTCGATCGCTTTTTGCAGGGGGACCTTGGGAAGATCTATACCGCGGTACCGTGGGAGGGACTGGTACGGACCTTTGGTCTGGGTGATGCCCGAAAAGGGCCGCTATCGATATTCGGTCCCCAGGGGAAACTGGCCCTGATGTTCCTAAAGCATTATGCCGGTTGTTCCGACAGGCGTTTGGTGGAGCAGCTCAACGGCAATATCGATTACCAGTTCTTCTGTGGCATCGATCTAGGGGGCAAGCGTCTGACGAACTATAAGATCGTTAGCGAGATCCGCTGTGAACTGGCCAAAAAGATAGATATCGATAAGGTCCAACGGACACTTTTCGGTTCTTGGTCGGCCCACATCGGCGATAAACATAGTGTAGTGATGGATGCGACCTGCTACGAGAGCGAGCTCAGGTACCCCACCAACGAGAAACTTTTATGGGAATCGGTGGATTGGAGCTACCGCCAACTAAGGGCGATCTGTAGATCCCTGGGCATAAAGACCCCCCGGACCAAATATCTGAAATGGAAAAGGCGCAACATCTCCTACAGCAAGATGCGGCGCAAGACCAGGTCGAAACGGACAAGGTTGGATCGCAGCCTTCTTCTGCTCCTGGACAAGATCGATGGCGAGCTGGACAAACTGGAAAAGGGCCATGGGCTCCGAATGCCGGAGAGGTACCATCGGCGCAGGGCAACGATAAGAAAGATATACGAACAACAGCACCGGATCTTCCATACCGGTGAAAAGCCGATAGGGCGTATCGTAAGTATCGGCAAGGATTATCTCAGGCCGATCGTGCGCGGCAAGCAAATAAAGGCCGTTGAGTTCGGGGCAAAGGTCAACAAGTTCCAGATCGACGGTATCAGTTTTATAGAGCACCTGAGCTTCAACGCCTTCCATGAGGGCAACCGGTTCCAGGATACCACCTTCAGGGCGCAGCGCCTTACCCGGACCAGGACCAGACTGGCCGGGGCGGATGCCATATATGCCACCAACAAGAACAGAAAGTTCGCCACCAAGTATGATATAGGGACCGATTTCAAGCGCAAGGGAAGGGCAGGGAAACACGAAGGGCAGCGCAGACAGATGGCGGCCATGATAACCAAGGAAAGGGCCACGCGACTGGAAGGAAGTTTTGGCAAGGAAAAAGAGCACTACCACCTAAAAAAGATCAAGGCCAGGACCAAAGAGACAGAGATCTTGTGGATATTCTTCGGTATCCATACGGCAAATGCCCTGGAGATCGGTAGGCGAATGGCCAGAACACTACAGCAAGCGGCATAATCCAGGCCAGATCAAAAGAAATCATGGGATACCTGGCCAAAGGCCCCACCAAAATCGATCCAAGAGCATAACTCCTGTCAAAAAATCAAGATCGGGCATAAAAAAATGCCCCTAAATAAAATCCAAGGGCATTTAATATTCTATGTGTCCTACAAAATTAGGCCAACTCCTGAAAGTGCCTGGTCAAACACAACACCAATATCCAATTAAACTAATATCTTGAATTAAATTAGGAACGAATTTCTCAATTGTCGTGGTCTCTTGGAAAGCCATCTAGATATCTTATTTTCCGGAATTAAACTCCTCCAATTACAAGGGATTGGTCATAAATATAAAAGTCTTAAAAAGGCTTTTTCTTTTTCCACAAGATCAACTTTACTATGTATATAACAATAAAGGCCGTCAATTGTGAAACAGAAGCTCCCAAAAGGCCATAAAGCGGCACAAATATAAAACTAAACATGAAATTAGTTATAGTGCCTAGAATTACTGCGAATAAAATCCCTGAATCAAATTTATAGGTGTATAGAGCATAATGGGGGATAAACGAAAAACAGAATATAAATGAAGATATTAATAAAATTATATAAGATAACAGATTTTCAAAAAATAAGGAATTATCTAAAAAAAGTAGAAGAGGGTATATAAATATTAATGATAAAACTGTACCCAATGTGGTAAATGTCAGTATTTGATTTTTAAAGTATTTAAACTTTTTTAGAAAAGAGTCATGGCCTTTATTCTTGCTCTCTAACAATTCCGGATATATTACAATTATTACAATTGTTTGCACAAAAACAAAGAGAATACTTGCAACACTTGAGAAAAAAGTAAAAATACCCACTTCAACTGAAGTCCAATAATAATTCAGAAAATATCTCCCAGAAAATTCTATTAATTTATACAAAACGGTTCCAATAAAGAAAGGAAAGGCAATCCTAACACCTTTAACAATCCATGAAAAGTCATACTCACTTTCCCACTTAAATTTTATTTTGGCGAATCCTATTATAATAGACAATAGTGCTGCTGACAACCACAATATTAATAACGAATTCAAGGTAGGGGACATTATACCTTCTTCCCAAACAAAATAAAGGATTATAACCCATAATCCAGACCTAACGAAAAGTATTATGGTGGCGGTAACACTTTTTTTTAGAATTATAAGCATTCGATACAGCTCCTGTGATAAATGCTCAGTAACTAAAATAAGATAAAACAGTATTAAATACTTTTTATCTAGAATACCTAAATAGAAAATTAGATAAGTGAGAGGCAAAATTATTATATAAGAAAAGGCATGTAATAATAACTGATTGCTAAAATAGAAATTAAAATTATGAGCATTCTTTTTTAATATTTCACGCGAACTATACGCATAGAAGTCTATCCCTAAAACAAAAGACATTATAATCACTGTACTTTGAAAAACACCGTAGACCCCATATTCTTCAATGCTAATTTTTTTTATAATAATTATTGATAGTAGGAATTTTAAAAGAATAGTAGCTGCCCTGAATATAATATTTATAAACTTATCAGATAACAAAAGTTTCATATAAAATTATTTGGACTTTATGAGATTTTAGATTAGAACCATTGAGAAGAATCAAGGTACTTACATCGCCCAATTTATTATTGAACAAAAATATTTTAATGGGCTCAAAGATATATTAAAATAAATATCTTTGAAGAGCATTTATTAAAAGTTGCTATGGCTATTCCGAGAATATGGAATCTGCTTTTTTTGGCTATTATACTTTTTACAATGATTTGAATACGTTTAAAGTATCCTTGAAAAGCACTAGCAAGATATAACCTTCAAATAGCCATAAAAAGGGAAAATTACAGTTTTGTGGAATAATTTGGGCGTTATTGAGTTCGATTTTATGTACTCATGTTTATAATTCTATACCCGATTTAATTTAATTATAATTTGACTATATATATTCTTTTTCTATCTAGTATGTTGTTTTTCAGCCTAGTAACTGAAATTAAAATTGTCAAAAAATATTTTAATATCTTTTTCATTGTTTTCAGCTTTATATTTTTATTGTCACTCATAACCTTTAGGGGAGATATAGGCAATGACACTGAAATATATACGGATTATTTTTATGATTCGGCAGACACCCTTAAGGAATTGGCAAGCAACTTCACTCAAAGCCGTCATGAACCTGGGTATTTGACAGTAGAATTTGTGAATAAAAAAATAATCAATAATCATATATTCCATTTTTTTATTATAGGGTTTCTTTCCATGTTCTTTTTATTTAAATCCCTTAGGGAGTATACACCCTATTTTTATACTGGACTAACGCTTTATTTTTTACGCTTTTTTTTTCTTAGGGATTTGAATCAAATTAGAGCTGGTGTAGCATTGGCAATAGTTCTTTACAGCATCAAGTATATCAGTAAAAGAAAGGCCATACCATTTTACGTATGCACTCTTTTAGCGGCTACCTTTCATAAAACAGCATTGCTTCTAATTCCTTTTTATTACATAAATAACTATTTAACGAAAAAATCCTTTTCGCACGTTAAATTGGTAACCATTCTATTTTTATCTTTTTGTTTCTCTTTTATTCAAATTAAAAAGGTTATCGGGGTACAAATTATTAAATATGTACCCTCTGCAGCATCTTACATTAAGGGGTATTTATCGGAAAGTGGGAATGTGTTCAGTTTAATTGTTTTATACCAAATAATCCTGTTTTTCATATTTCTTTTACTAGAGAAAAAACTTAGTAATCAACAAGTACATTACTACACCATTAGAAATATGCTATTGATAAGTTTGGTCCTTTTGTTCATTTTTAATGATTTTGCCATACTATCCTCAAGACTTTCTACTATTTTTGCCACCGTTGAAATTCTCGTTTTGCCTAGTTTTCTTTTTCTTTTTAAGGATAAATGGTTGGTAAAAATTGTTTATTTTTCCTTTTTCCTCTTGCTGTTTTACATCAACGTGTACAAAAGGCTCGGTGAAGAATATATGTTTAACTTTTAAGACCCTGCATGAGAAATATCTGTTTTATAATATCTACTTTCAAAAAATCGGGCCCTATCAATATAGTTTACAGTATTGCAAAGTTCTTAGAAAGGGAAAAATTCAATTTGTATGTTATTTCACTCTCTGCAACCAATGTCTCGGATAATAATATGGTTGAGGATTTTAAATCTTTAGGGGCAACTACATTCGAATTAAAAAACGGAAGAGTAGGAGGCTTTGTGAAAAACAAACGAGAGGTTAAACAAATTCTAATTGAAAATAAAATTGATATTGTACATACTCATGGTCTTAGACCTGATGGTCTAGTGCACGGTTTAAGAATTAAATCAAAGCATATTTCTACATTACACAATTATCCTTTCGAAGATTATCCAATGAAATTTGGAGGCTTTAAAGGGTCTTTGATGGCCGCTTATCACTTTTGGATAATTAAGAGAATGCGTAATTGTGTAGCTTGTTCCAAATCTCTTTCAACAAAATTTACGGATAGAGGTCTAAAAAATGTTAAATACATTCAAAACGGTGTTGATTTAACAGTTTTTCCAAAAGAACTTATTCAGCATGAATGCCGTGAAAGCTTGAAATTACCGTTGGATAAAAAAATATTTATATTTATTGGAAGCCTAATTCCAAGAAAAAGTCCAATAGAAACTATACAAAAATTTATCCAACAAGGAACTAATATGGACTTTTGTTTATTGGTTTTGGGCGATGGCTTTTTAAGGGATCAATGCGAGGCTATTAAAGACGAAAATGTAATTCTTATGGGCAACGTTGATAATGTTAAGCCGTACTTGTTTGCTTCTGATTATTTCATTTCACTATCAAAGTCCGAAGGATTGCCAAATACGGTTATGGAAGCCATGGCCGCAAAGCTACCAGTTATATTAAGTGAAATTCCTTCACATAGGGAAATAATCGATATCAATAGACAAGCTGGTATATTGGTAAATGACAATAACTTTTACAAGAAAGTCCAAGAGTTGGTGACCAGTGATTATAAAAGTTACTCCAACGCTGCATTTAATATTGTTTCGAGCACATTAAATGCAAAAGTAATGGCCGAAAATTATGAGAAGTTTTATTTAAAATTAACTTAAATGTCCAAATTTAGTTCTAAAGAGAGAAATATTGCCAAATTTCTGAATAGATATCCACAACTTAAGGAGAGACTTAAATACCTCTATCAATATACCTCTTACTTCCTACACAAAAAGCCGTATACTTTCAAAATTAATACTGATGTTACACTAAAGCGAATTTCAAAAAAAGGTATCACCTCATTCTGGGGATATTACGATAAGTCCCCCAGTAATAAAGACAATTATTGCTACCATGTACTTGGGAAAGGAACGCTCAGTAAAAGGAATAGTAATCGCGCATTGGAAATACATCTCAATGACAATAAAATTTCCTCTACCACTTCTTGGAATTGGCAACAAGGGGCCATGCTTACCTGGATTTCAGAATCAGAAATTATACATAATTTTTATGATGGTAGTCAATATAAATCGAAAATATTGAATATCTCAAATGGGAAAGAAACTATACTTGAACAGCCAATCTACTCAATTAACAATGAAAAAGGTCTAGCGCTTACCTTAAATTTTAACAGACTGGCCAAACTCAGACCAGATTATGGATATTTTTGCCAAGCTTTTGATGATATTCCTAAAATTAACCAGAATGACGGTATTTTTTTAGTGGATTTCAAAAACAACAGAACCCAACTCATTATAAGTTTCAATGATTTAATAAAATTTTGGCCAGAACAAGATATGGCCGATTCTTGGCATAAGGTAAATCATATAGATATTTCACCTGATGGGGAAAGATTTATGTTTCATCACAGATGGTTTTCTGATGAAGGTGTTAAAAAATCAAGATTAATTACTGCAAATATGGATGGTACGGATCTACATCTTCTAGCGAATGATGGCATGGTATCCCATTGTACATGGCGAAATAATATCGATATTGTTGGTTGGATGACTAAAAAAGAGTTTGGCGATAATTATTATTTACTTAAAGATAAAACTGCCGAATTTTACCCCATAGGCCAAGGCGTCTTAACGGAGGATGGACACCCAAGTTTTTCTGCAGATGACGATTGGATGTTGACGGATACATATCCTGATAAGTCCAGAATGAGTTCTTTGTTATTGTATAATCTTAGTTCGAATAAAGTATATAATTTAGGAGAATTCCTCTCTCCGCTTAAGTATACAAGTGAGCTTCGTTGTGATTTACATCCAAGATTTAACACATGTGGAAATAAAATAACCTTTGATTCCGTTCATGAAGGAATGAGAGGTCTATATGAGCTAGACATTACAAAAATTTTAAGCCAATGATCTCAGTAGTAATGTCCGTTTACAACGCGGAAAAATATTTGCCAGAAGCAATTGAGAGTATACTCCATCAGACCTATTCGAACTTTGAATTTATTATAATCAATGATTGCTCAAACGATAGGTCTCTCAGTATTATTGAAGAGTATCGTTTAAAGGATAATAGGATAGTACTAATAAACAATTCCGTTAACTTAGGTCTTACTAAAAACCTTAACAAGGCAATATCGGTGGCCAAATATAAATTTATTGCAAGGATGGACGCAGACGACGTATCTCTGCCAGACCGCTTTGAAAGACAAATGAATTATTTTATGAGCAACCCTAGTATTGGTGTCTTGGGGACCTATTGCTGGGATATTGACGAGTCCGGAAATGTCATTGCTGAAAGGAAAGTGCCGAATAGCAACAAAGATATAAATCGGATGATCCACATTATTAACCCTATATGCCACCCAACAGTTATGTTTCGGAAGGAAAAACTAAAAAAAATAGGTTTTTATAATGAGCAATATAAAGTTGTTCAGGATTACGACTTATGGTTAAGGTGTTCAGCCCAGGATATAACTATGCATAATTTACCGGAATTTTTGTTAAAGTATAGAATGAATGATGGATATTATGGAAGAAAATCCTGGAAATATAGAATGACGGATTTGAAAATAAGATACTCTGGATATAAAAAACTCAAATTACCATTACACAAAAGGGTTTATTTGATAGTACCTATTATATTGGGAATATTACCTTCCAAATTCTACAAAATACTTAAGAAATGGGACTTTAGGAAATCAGAATAAATACAAAGTATGACCATAGTTTTCAATAATTATCGACAAATAGATTTAAGATATTGGAGCTTGTTATTGCTGGCTTTTTTCCCCGTTTTACCATATGCCCTAATTAGTATTATAACAGCCCTATTTTTGTTCATATGTATTTATTCTTTTTTTGGCCAAGAAAAAAGATTGAGACCGAATAAGGAACAACTGAAAGAATTCATCCTCTTAGCTGGGTTTTATTTAATAATCTGTTTTTCTGTTTTTTATAGCCAAGAAACAGGTACCGCCTTAAAAGTCGTGGGTAGGATGGTTCCTTTGTTATTGTTCCCGTTGGTCATAATTTTTTTTTCAAGGAACTATAGGTTAAATAATAGAAAGAAGAAGAAAATTCTTAATGCATTTGTGTTTTCATCCTTTTTGCTTCTAATATATGTCTTCATTTTAGGGTTTATGTCTATTAACGATTTGCATAGTCATTCCATTAGAAATAAATTACTCGAAACCTCTTATCTGGATTTGCACAGCACCTATATTTCTATATACTTTTCTTCAGCAATTTTTATTTTGATCATAGCCTATAATACCAAAAAAAACTACTGGAATCTATTTCTCATTCTCCTATTCTTAATAGGTCTTCTTTTGATTTTTTCCAGAGGTGTTGTTTTTTCTATTATAATAGAATTTGTACTTTTTTATTTAATTCGAAATAAAAGGAAATTGTGGCAAAAAATTCTTGTCCTATTGGTGTTTATTTTTTCTATGTCCTTAACTATATACCAGATTCCATTCTTAAAGTATCGGATAACCGAAATATATCAATATGGTTTTCAATCTACCGAAAATAATAAAAGATTATCCTCGACATCAATGCGATTGGCTGTTTATTCTTGCACCATGGACATTATAGCAAAAAATCCATTAACAGGGTTGGGTGTTGGTGATTTACAAACAGAATTACAATTATGTTATCAAAGCCTTAACTCTCCTGATTTTTCTGTAAAGAATCTAAACACCCATAATTTTTATTTTTATATGTTAGGCGTCACTGGTATACTAGGATTAGTTGGTTTCATGGTTTCTTTAATTAAAATTCTCCAAAAGGCTAGGAAGAGTGAAAATCTACTATCCCTATATATTTTTTCTTTAGTAATTCTGATATTGTTCACCGAAAATATTTTAAGTAGGTCTTATGGTTTAACATTCTATTGTTTTTTTCTTGCGATTTTATATTTCTCTAAAGGGAAAATCAAGCGAATATCAAACTAATAAAAGAATAGTATCTTTGCAGAAAGTCCAATCCTACCAGTAACAAATTCATTTTCTTAATGGCCAAACCTTCAATATTAAACTCAGTTGAAAGAAAATTTATTCTCCTAATCGGTGATTCGCTAATAATTTTGGCTTCCCTGAATTTATTGGTGAACTATGCCATTGACGAGAAATATATTTCTTTAAGAATTAAATTTAGTGTCTTTGCCATCGGTATTACCTCTTATCTAGTACTAGCCTATATTCTGGACTTCTATAATCTTGAAAAAGTCTCTAAGCGACGATACTTTCTACCTCAATCCGTTTACATATCATCTCTATATGTCTTTGTGGTATTCCTGTCCTGTGTGATTTTTTTTGATATCAGCTTTTGGAGAGGTCCTTTATTAATTTTTCTGTTATTAACTCCAGTGGAAATTGGTCTATGGCGTCTTTTTTTCAGTAATGTTTTTAAAATTATTCCCGTAACTAAAAACGTTATTTATATTTATGAGGACGCTACTTATGATAGTTTGCGTACAGACATGGCTGCGATCAACGGAATTGACATGGAAACCTTTTACAAAGTGAAACTTACATTTTCCATAGATCAAAATACCTTGATCAATAAAAAATACTTTTTAACGGCAGCCGAAAAAATTGATACATGGATCATCAACACCAAGAGTTATAATAATTTACCTAAAGAATTGGAAAAAATAATTCTTAGATCCATGCTAAGGGGTAAGGAAGTTATTTCATTTACCTCCTTTTACGAAAATACTTATGAGGCATTACCCATAAAATC
>TARA_R110000764_G_scaffold213881_2_pt1 | contig 12260 bp, 7 predicted proteins | sample TARA_R110000764 | Tara Oceans TARA_R110000764 (sample SAMEA4398111) | marine metagenome | biome: Polar Biome; feature: [SRF] surface water layer (ENVO:00010504); material: water (ENVO:00002006), including particulate matter (ENVO:01000060) such as... | depth 5 m | reverse complement strand
AAAAAGACAGAATTGAGGATTATCGTAAATACAACTATATAAATTTTTTTCATTTTGTTTAAGATTTTTGGACATACCTATGGCTGTCCGAATTAGAATTCAGTTATGGTTTGCGACATAAATCGCACAAAAAATGAAGGGACGTCTCCCAATTTTGAGAAGTAGAAATCTAAATGCGGTAGTGCCTAGCTACTTCTCAATCGGGCTATTTACCGACCGCATTTATAGATTTCCGAGAGACTGATTTGTTATTGGACTGTGGTAGCAAATCATAGTCTTAAATCAATCTGAAGCAAAGAAATAAGAAGTTGATGATTATAGACCAGACATAAGCCCGACTTGTGTTCGACATCTATTCGACACCAATGATAACAGGGGTTTATAGAGATAATTAGTTAAGTGGTGATATATTAAATTGTATTTTTATAATTATGAAAGAGGCAATTATCAAAGAAATAGTTGAGAAAGTTTTTCAGAAAGCGAAAACTGAATGCCCGAAGCATTCTAGATATGCGCTTAGTAATCATATTGCCGAAACAACTTCAATTAGTTCTAGGACAATTGAAAGACTTTATGATAAATACCTAGAAAAAAAAGGTAGTGTAGGAGAACAAAATGAACATACAATTAATGACTTGTGTAAATATTTGAATTTTGATTCATATGGAGATTTCGTTAAACAAAATAAGAAGAATAAGATAAGTGTTGATTTAAATGATGGTAGGATAAAAAAGTATTGGAAAGTGTTGGCTGCCGTTAGTCTAGTATTAGTTGTTGGATTGTTTTTAGGTTCGAGCGAGAAGAGTAAGGAACCTAAATGTATGGTGTGGAAAACTGACCATTATGAAAGGATTGAATGTTTTACAATTAATAATATAATTATCATTCCATTTGATGAAGTAAGGTTGCAGAATTTTAAAAAAGTTGATGTTGATTTAACCACAGAGTTTTTTGACGAAACTACCGGTAAACCATTGATTTGGTATTATAAATCTGGAAATAATATTGAATTTTATACAGCCCCGGGATTACATCCTATAAATGGGAAAACCCTAAAAGCAGTTACGGAGTATATAGTAGATAAGTATGTACCTGTACATACTTATGAAGCGAGCTCATTTGCGGAATAGCGCTTAAAAATATTAATTATAATTATCCCAGATTTAGGTTATATGGGTAATAAAAAAGGCGTATTGTAAATTTACAATACGCCTAAAATTAATCTAATCTAACAAACTCTCTCTTTTAAAGGTGATATCTACTATAGGTGATATCATAAATAATTACCCTCTATCTTTCAATAAATCTGGACCTTTTATCATATTAGAATTGTGCTCTTTAACCACTTGCATAATTCTTTCAATTTCTTCAGGTTGCTTTTTAGCTAAATCATATTTCTCAGATGGATCTTGTTCTATATTAAACAATAATGGTGGGTCATGTTTAGCCAAAGTGTTTGGCTTATAGCCATCTTGGGTAATAAAATGTGCCTTATATGCACCCACTCTAACAGCATATAATTCTGGTCCCTTATAATAAAACACTTCATTTCTTGGACTGTCACCATTTCCAAATAGCACAGGGCTTAGATCAATGCCATCCATTTCTCTATCTGCAGGTATTGGTACTCCAGCAAGATTACTAAACGTATTGAACAAATCCATTGTAGTACCCATTCCCGTTACTAGTTTTGGTTTGATGTAACCAGGTGACCAAAAAATACCAGGTTCTCGCATACCGCCTTCCCAAGTAGATCCTTTGCCCTCATGTAACAGACCGGCACTTCCTCCGGAGATTCCAGTTGACAACCACGGTCCATTATCCGAAGTAAAAATGACTATTGTATTTTTATCCAAACCTTCAGCCTCAAGAAGTTTCATTATTTCGCCAACACCATGATCAATTTCCTCTACAACATCTCCATATAACCCTCTTTTGCTTGTGCCTCTAAATTCATCAGAAACAAATAATGGAACATGTGGTAGACTGTGTGCTAAATACATGAAAAATGGCCCTTCTTTATGATTTTTAATCCATTTTACGGCTTCTTCAGTATATCGTTTTGTTAATGTATTTTGCTTTGCAGGTCTTTCAACAACTTCGGTACCACGTAGAATAGGAACATTAAATTCTTCTGGTGTTCTTTCTTCATAAGTATCTGTATACCTACCAAAATATTCTTCAATGGAATTGATTTTACCTGTGTGATCCATGTCATTTGAGTAAGGAATTCCATAATAATCATCAAAACCATGACTTGTGGGTAGGTATTCTTCTTTATGACCTAAATGCCATTTACCAACCATTCCAGTAGCATAACCTGCAGATTTTAATTGTTCTGCTATTGTAACCTCTTCAGCTGGAATACCATTATGTGAATCTGGAAAAAACACTCCTACTTCTGAGCTGGTCAAACCATTTCTAACAGGTAATCTTCCTGTCATTAAAGCTGCTCGACTTGGTGTACAAACACTGGCTCCAACGTAAAAATTGGTCCATTTTTGACCTTCGCTAGCCATTCTGTCCAAATAGGGGGTATTAATGGTAGGGTGACCGTATGAGCTTAAATCTCCATAACCTAAATCATCTGCAAAAATGATTATTACATTTGGTTTTACAGGTAGCTGTGGGTCTTGACTTATTCCTAAATAAGGAATAGAAAAAAAGGCCATTACAAATGTGACAGTAGTCAAATTTAAAAAAGACTTTAGACTTTTATTTTTATTGCTATTTTTCATTGGTTTATTTTTTTTATTAATAACCTGGATTTTGTACTAAATCAGGATTAGCATCCAATTCTACTTGAGGGATTGGAAATAATTTATGATAGTCTTTTGCATTTTTACCTCTGCTTACGGCATTTGAAATAAATACATCTTGTCTTATCATATCTTCTCTTCTTTTTCCTTCAAAAAACAATTCCCACCCTCTTTCTTGTAAAATTGCTTCACGGAATGTTTCTTTAGTAAAACCAGCCAATGTCAATGGTGAAATTCCTGCTCTTGTTCTTACATCATTAATTAAATCGATTGCTGTTTGTGTAGGACCTGATATTTCATTTAATGCTTCAGCTCGACTCAAAAGAATATCGGAATATCTTATTGCAGGAATGTCATTTCCTGCCGCAGCGCCTACAGCTCCTGGGTCAAATTCAATTTTATACGGAAATGAGCGATCATCTCCTAAACCAGGAACAATTTCTCCAGTGGTTGTACTTACATATTCGGTTATTATATAATTTCTTCTAGTATCGTTTTCATCAAAAGAATTCACAAAATCATCATATAAATAAGTACGGGCTGCAAATACGATATTATTTGGATTTGGTCTAGGATAATCAGGAGGAAAAACTAATGCATCAATAGCTTGACTAGCTGTTGGTGAAGTAGCATCTTTAGGTAAAGCCCATAATATTTCATTATTACCTTCATTATCAATACTAAATACATTTCCATAATTAGGAAGTAGTTCATACACGCCCAAATCTTGAATATCTTCAGCTACATCTGCCGCATTCTGCCATTGTTTTGTATTCAAATAATATTTACATAAAACAGCCATCGCAGCTCCTTTAGAGGCACGTCCATAAGCTGGAGCTTGTACGGGTAAATTTGCTATTGCCGCAAGTAATTCTTGCTCAATAAATTCCTGAACTTCGCTTTCCGATGATCTTGGTAATAAAGGGTCATCAGTTGAAGTTTTATATAATGGTACAGGACCGAATAAATTATACAGTTCAGAATAATCCCATCCTCGTAAGAAATGTGCTTCGGCTTCGGTCAGCTGTTTGTACTCATTTGAAAACTCTTCATTATCTAAATTATCCAAAACAATATTTGCATCTCTAATGGAATTAAAATAGATAGTCCATTGAGCTATAATATGATCGTGATTACCGTCCCAAGTAAAGTCAATTTCCGATAACCATAAGTTTTCGATTGATCCACCTTGACCCCATATTTCACCAGTGGTCATGGAAGCTAAATGATATGCCGCCCATGAGTCTTGAAAACCTGGTCTGTGAGCATATGCATATGATGAATTTAAGACAGAACTTAATCCCTTTTCACTGGTAAATAGGGTAGAAGGGGCTAATTCAGAGAAAACCTCTTCGTCTAATCGTTTTTCACAGGCGATTATGCCAATGACAAACAATACCATTATTGATTTATTAATATATGATTTCATTGTATTTTGTTTTTTGAGTTTAGAAACTGGCAGTTAATCCTAAAAGATAGGTTCTTGCCGTTGGGTAACTACTGTAATCTACCCTTACATTACTTGATCCAAGAGAGTTGGATTCTGGGTCAAAGCCACCATAATCTGTTATGGTAAACAAATTCTGCCCTGTTACATAAACACGCATACTATTTAAAAAGGCGATGTTGTCCACAGGAACTTTATAACTCAGTTGAACATTTTTCAGACGAAAGTAAGAGGCATCCTCTACCGTTAAAGTATTAACCTTACTAGCACCATAGGCATTTGGATTTACAGAAGAAGGCCATTTGGCATCTGGGTTCTGAGGTGTCCAACGGTCAATAATTGTTCTTGATTGACGATTTCTTCTGAAATTTGCAGGATATAAGGATTCAATTAAATTTATATTTATTAATTCGGCACCTTCTTGTCCTTGAAAAAATACATCAAGTTGAAAGTTTTTATAACTAAATGAATTTTGAATACCATAAGTGAAATCAGGAAAAGGACTACCGATTATTGTTTGGTCTGCTGGTGTAATTGCACCGTCTCCATCTCTATCTTCAAAAATAGGGTGACCTGGTTCTGCTATAGGTTGTGCTGAATTTGCAATGTCATCGTCTTCTTGAAAAATTCCTGTTACAACATACCCATAGTAAGAAGCTAACGGGTCACCTTCTCTAATAATCGCTGTATTTCCAACGGCCATTATATTTCCGGTAACAATACTTTCTATTCTACCTAAATCAACAACTTTGTTCTTGATTGCGGCGAAGTTTAGAGAAGTATCCCATTTAAAATCATCCGTGATAACATTGGTGGTATTTATTAAAACCTCAAAACCTTTATTTTGAACTTCCCCAACATTGCTTAAAATTGAAGCATAACCAGAAGCTAAGGGTAGGGGTAGATTAAAGAGTAAATCTTTAGTGTTCTTAGAGAAATAATCTAAAGTGGCACTTATTCTTCCGTTAAGCATTGCTGCATCTAAACCAATATTGAATTGTTCCGTGGTTTCCCATTTTAGGTCATCATTGGCTTTCCTAGATGGGATTACACTACCCAGAACGGAATTTCCTAGAACCACATTTGGACCCGATTGAAAAGTTAGTTGAGAGTTGTAATTTCCTATCTCTTGATTACCAGTTAAACCCCAACTAGCTCTTAATTTTAATTGGCTAAATAAATCAGGAATAAATTCTTCCTCATTAAGTTTCCAGCCAAAAGCAAATGAAGGAAAGTATCCGAACTTATTATTTTCTCCGAAGCGAGATGATCCATCAGCCCGTATAGAACCTGTAAGTAAAAATTTATTGTAAAGATTGTAGTTAACTCTACCTAAATAAGATAACAAAGTGTTTTCTTCAGCTCTACTTCCAAGCTGATCTGTATTGGTGTCACCTAACTCTAAATTGTTAGTGCCTATGTCGTCAGAAGGAAAACCACTAATATTTCCATAGAAATTTTTCAAACTAAACTTTTGATAAGTAACCCCTCCTAACACTGTTAGGTTATGATTTTCATTAAAAGCTTTTTGATAGTTCATAGTGTACTCAAAAAGATAGTTTGATCGCTCTAGAACATTAATGTTAGCTATTCCATTTGCTGCACCACCACGTATGGTCTGAGTAGAATTATAAATATCCCTTCTAGAGGTTTGACGGTCAGTACCAAAGTTGAATTTACCTGATAAATTATCGGTAAAATCATAATTTAAATAGGCACTACCAAAAGTTCTGTTAGACTCATTTAAACTAAGAATACCAGTGATAAGAGTTACAGGATTGTTTACTGTTAAGTTTGCAGATTGCGAGAAAGTACCATCAGCATTATAAATTGGCTCGGTAGGGTCATAAAGTAATGATGAATAAATTGGACCTGCATTTTCGTTTGTTTGAATACCGTCAATGTTATTATTATCCTTTATTAAACTAGTATTGAAGTTAAGACCAATTTTTGCTCTTTCCCCAATTTTAGAATCTATATTAATTCTACCGGTATATTTTTTTATACCTGAATTTTTCACAACTCCCTCTTGATCAAAATAATTTACAGAAGCATATACAGATGTTTTTTCATCACCACCTCCAACAGAAATATTATGGCTAGTAATTGGAGCTGAACGGAAAACTTGGTCTTGCCAGAAATTACCATTTCCAATACTTGATATATCTGCTTCAGAGAAAACAGGAGAGTTACCTTGTTCTTGAGATAAGTCGTTTATTGCATTTATATATTGACTAGTATTTAATACATCAATAGTTTTAGCAACAGTCTGTATACCACTATATACATCGTATGTAACTCTCATTTTGCCTGATTTACCTTTTTTGGTTGTAATCATAACAACACCATTAGCTCCTCTAGAACCATAAATAGCTGTTGCCGAAGCATCCTTTAGAATTTCAATTGACTCAATATCTGCAGGGTTTAAGGAGTTCAGTGGGTTATTTGGGCTTTGATTTTCACTTACTTCCGCTGCACCACCAGAAGTTAAATTTGGACTATTATCAATTGGAAAACCATCCACTACATATAAAGGCTCATTACTGGCATTTAAAGAACTAGCTCCTCTTATACGAATTGAAAGACCACCACCTGGAGCAGAACTGGATTGATTTATTTGTACCCCTGCAGCTCTACCTAACATCATTTGATCTACAGATGCATTTGCACCGGGATTTAAATCTTCTGATTTTAAAGAGGAAACAGAACCTGTTAGGTCACTCTTTTTTTGTGTTCCGTAACCAACTACTACTATTTCATCTAAAGCAGCAGCACTTTCTTCTAAGGATACAGTGATAGAATTTTGACCGTTTACGGCTATTTCTTTAGAAGAAAACCCTATATAGCTTACAGATAGTATTGCATCAGCATTACTAATTGTAATTTCAAAATTGCCATCAAAATCTGTTTGTGTACCGTTGGTCGTACCTTTTTCCAAAATATTTGCTCCTGGAAGAGGTTGACCGCTTTGATCTTGTACTGTACCAGTTACAGTAAAATCTTGTTTATCAATTTTTGATGTAACGGGTTCAGGTGTTATTTCTTTTCCGAAAATAATTACTTGGCGGTCATCTATACGGTAAACTACCCCTTTATCTTTTAGGGCATTATCAAGAATGGTGGTTAGTGTAGCTCCCTTTAAATTCAAGGAGACATTTCCACTATTTAAAAGAACTTCGTCGTTGTAAAAAAATATATACTCGCTTTTTTCCTGTATTTCATGAAATAGGTTCGCTAGCGGGACTTTATTTACATTAATGTCAAGTTTTGTTTGAGAATAAGTATTGTTTGCATAAGCAGAACTTAGTCCTATAGCTATGAATAACAAAAATATTCTCATAATTGTGTGTATAGCGTGGGTGAGACTAAATTTGTCCCAACATGGAACACGCCTATTAAAATAATTCATAATATTGTAATTCAGATTAGTTAATATTGCTTTTAATGGTAATGTTAATAATACAGGCCGGGAGATGTTGGCGCATCTTTCGGCTTTTTTGTTTGTTTAATTTAAGTCATAGGCAATTTGATTTTAGTTAGTTTGAGTTGATTATTGTTATTTTTCCATTTTCAGAGCTAAACTCAAAATTGGAAGTTTCTCCTATTAATCCAATTACTTTGCTAACATTCTCTTTTAAATCTAAATTTCCAGAAAATGTTTGTGATGCTAAGTCTTCATTTTCTATTATTATTTGAACATTATAGTAACGTGACAACTTGGTCATGATATGTTTTAGACTATCTTTTTTAAAATTTAGGAAACCATCTCTCCATGAAAAATAATCATTGATGTCGACCGTCTTTGTAGTTGCCTCTTTCAATACGGCATTATAACTAGCAAATGTTCCAGGTTTTATTTTAATTCCTGCTATTTTCTCATCAGAGTAATTGATTTTAACGCTACCAGATTTTAATACAGTAAAACTTAGATCATCATCTTTATAACTGCTAACGTTGAAAACAGTACCTAGTACTTCAACTTCTTGATTGCTAGAGAGAACTTTGAAAGGTTTTTGCGGGTTATGTGAAACCTCAAAAATTCCTTCACCTTCTAAATATACTTCTCTGGTATTTCCATTGAAGACTGCAGGATATACTAGTTTAGAACCTGAATTAAGCCAAACCATGGAGCCATCAGATAATTTAAGATTGGTTCTTTTTCCAAACGGAACTAAAATAGTATTATAAAGAGCTTTATTATCTTTTATTGATTCCTGATTAACAGTTTTTCCAGAGCCTAATTCAACCTCCTCACCTGTATTAGAATATTGTACTGTTGTATTTTTACCTTCTAAATTAAAGTTGTCACCGCTTCCTAAAATTAATGTAACACCATCAACCTTATTAATATCTACTTCGGTAGAAGTTTCAACAAAATTTTCTATCGATTGCTCTGTTTTTGGTCGAAAGAATAAACTAGCACCAATAAGAAGAACTATAGAAGCAGCAGCCATTAGGATTCTACCATTTCTTTTTGCTCTTTTAGCTTGATTTGCAGATTTTATAATACGAGTTCTTAAATTTTGTTTTTCAAAATTAGAAAGCACGTCGTTAGATTTATTTTTTTTCATAATTCAATCATAAAAAGGAGCGTATTGAATTACGAGTAAAACACCCCTATATATACAGGAGAGTGTATTTATAAAAACATAGACAAGAAAAAAGATTTTTTTTAAAGAAAAACAAAAAGTAGAGATAGAATGCCGCCTCTAAGTATTTTTATGGCACGATATATTATTGTTCTAGCAGAAGAAGTTGATACACTCATAGTTTGCGCAATTTCTTCATACGATTTTTCTTCAGTAAATCGCATATTAAGCACATCTTGCTGGTTTTGGGTAAGTAAAGTCATTGCTCTATTTACCTTTTCTTTGATAAAACATTTGTGTTCAATCTTTATAATTTCTGATTCGTGAGAAGGAGTATTTCGTTTATTCGTTGTAGTAAAATGTATATTCTCAAAGTCATCAACAGTAATAACTTTTAAACTAGTTTTTTTAAGTAAAGTTCTTTTTAAGGATAAGAATAAGTATGATTTAATGTTCGATACATCACCAAGTTTACTATGGTATTTGTATAGGCTTAAAAATAAATCATGAATACCATCCATAACAGTTGTTTTGTCTTTGGTGATACTCATTCCGAAAATAAATAATTCATCGATATAGGAATCATAGAGTTTCCCTAAAGAATCCATATTTCCTTTTTGTAATTCTGCCCAGTACGTTTTCTCGTTACTTCTAGACATGTATTTTTTTTTCGAGGGTTGGTTTGTTTAAATTGAATTAGTTGTATATCAATCTAGAAAAAAATTAGTTCATAATAATATGTGATTGTAATTTAATTATTCTCAATTACAACTTTAAATATTATCATTTACACAACAAATGTATTAAAATATTAATATATTCCTAAAATTTCATTTTAAATTTTAAATTGAATTAAAGTTTTTTCTTACGTGAGTGGCTCTAAATATCTCATTTTTAGCTAAATAAAATTTCAAATAATTGGTTGTCAAATTCTATATTTCAACACTATTAATTCATTGATTTCTTAAAAAAGAATATTTTTTTGTCTACATACTTTAGAATAATCACTCTAGTTATTAGATAGCTGAATTTATGAAGTCGGTTATTCTTAAATTATTGTAAAACAAAAGAATTGAACTATCAATGAAAAAACTACAAATTATTTCGGTTTTAATAACCTGTTCTTCAATGCTGATTGGTTGTGAACAACCAGTACCAGAGATAAATAAGAGACCTAATATAGTTTTCATTATGTCTGATGATCACGCTTATCAAGCTATTTCTGCATATGATACAAGTTTGATTAACACACCTAATATTGATAGAATAGCTAAAATGGGTATGTTATTTACCAATGCAAGTGTAACAAATTCCATTTGTGCACCTTCAAGGGCCACCTTATTGACTGGGAAACATTCCCATGTTAATGGAAAAGTAGATAATGTTTCACCATTTGATACCACTAATGTAACCTTTCCTCAATTGTTACAGAAAGCAGGATATCAGACTGCTATGTTTGGTAAACTTCATTTTGGAAATAGTCCAAAAGGATTTGATCAATTTAAAATATTACCTGGTCAAGGGTCTTATTACAATCCTGATTTTATAACTAAGAATGAAGGTGAAATAAACGTTTCAGGATACGTAACTGATATAGTCACTGATATGACAATTGACTGGCTAGAATCTGAAAGAAAAAAAGAAGACCCATTTATGCTTATGTATCTTCATAAGGCACCTCACCGCTCATGGCTTATGGCTGAAAGACATATGGATGAATTTACACAGAAAGAGTTTAGAGAGCCAGCTACCTTATTCGATGATCATGAGGGCATGCCAGCAGCTAAAGTTGTTCAAATGAATATACATGGAGATATGGGCTGGGCTGCTGACAGCAAATTGTATCCAGATGTCATGGATGAAATGGGATTGGAAGAACAGATAGGGTATGATAAGTTGAGATTTGAGATGGGAGTTGGAAGGTTGAATGAAGCACAGCGGGCAAATTTTGATAAGGCTTATAGAAGAGTTGCGGAAGATTTTAAAAAGAATTATCCAAAAATGACGGATAAAGATTTAGCTAAATGGCGCTACCAAAGATATATGCAAGATTATTTAGGAACTATAAAATCAGTAGATGAAAATGTAGGAAGGGTGCTAGATTATTTAGAGGCAAATGATTTAATGGACAATACAATTATTGTATATACCTCTGATCAAGGCTTTTATTTAGGTGAACACGGTTGGTTTGATAAGCGTTTCGTTTACGATGAAAGTTTAAAAACTCCACTTTTAGTATCATGGCCAGACAGAATTAAAGCTGGTAGCGTTTCTAATGAGCTTGTTCAAAATTTAGATTTTGCTCAAACTTTTTTGGATGCTGCTGGTGTTGAACAACCTAATGATATGCAGGGAGAAAGTTTAATACCTGTTTTTACCAACGAATTAAGTGATTGGGATAGAGAAGCTGTTTATTATCATTATTATGAACATCCTTCAGAGCACAATGTAAATAGACATTATGCTGCAATTACCAAAGACTATAAATTAATACATCATTATTTTGATTTAGATTACTGGGAGTTGATAGACAGGAACAAAGATCCATTGGAACAACATAATTACTATGAGGATCCTGCTTATAAGGAGATTAGAGAAGAGTTACATCAAAAGTTAGATGCTTTACGCGAATTGTATGGGGATAGTGAAGAAATAAGTCAAAAATATATTGATGACTTTATGCCTCTTGCAAAAGAAGGAAAAGTATTTGGTGTAGAAAAACATATTCTTGATCCTATTATTGACAAATGGGAAAATTCAAATAAATCTAATTGATGAATCAAAGATTATCGTCAATTATAAATAAAAAACGGGATGATATATTTCATCCCGTTTTTTATTTTTTCTTACTTTTTTTCACTAAAAACGTGTTTCATTAAATACGCATCCATTTCTTCCTCGGTGGATATTTTGTTTTTAAAAGCCTTGCTATTTACAGATAGATTGGGTTTTTCAATATTGGTATTATCGATGGTTGGAGATTGAAAAGTTTTGTTTTTTTCAAACTGATACTCATCATTCAATGCCAGAATGATTTTAAGCTCACCTTCAAATTGAATGATTTCTTTAAATATGGCTACATCATCTTTGATTTTTAAATCAAAGTGATTGGAATTACCCAATAAAAATTCATCTAAACCATTAGGGTGTTCATTTATAGCTCTTTGCTTTAATGCATCACGTTTAACATAATACAGCTCTAGCTTTGGGGTATTCTCTAATTTTGGTATGCCATTAGCGTTTTCTAACATGTGAACAAAATCAAAATTGGGAGAGGTTTTATTATTAATAATACTCACGTAAAGGACTCTACCAACCATTTTGGCTTCTTTTTTATTTAAGCCAATAATTTGGTTATTGAATTGATGGAAAAAATTGATGAAGACATTATTTATATATTCTTGATAGGTATGTATTAAAAACTTGTAATATGTATCCGATAATTCTTTTAAAGGCTCTAATCTA
>TARA_R110000764_G_scaffold55542_1_pt1 | contig 12290 bp, 18 predicted proteins | sample TARA_R110000764 | Tara Oceans TARA_R110000764 (sample SAMEA4398111) | marine metagenome | biome: Polar Biome; feature: [SRF] surface water layer (ENVO:00010504); material: water (ENVO:00002006), including particulate matter (ENVO:01000060) such as... | depth 5 m | reverse complement strand
ATAGAAAAGACAGTTGCAGTTATACGTAAGTTTCCTGACATAGGAATTATTAATATTGATATAGCAAATGTATATGCTAATATGCAGGGTATGGTTGATACAATAAAACTATATAGAGAAAAATTTCCACATATACAAATATGTGCCGGCAATGTAGCAACAGTAAGTCCTATAGAAAGATTAGTTAAAGCAGGTGCTACTTTTATAAAAGTAGGTGTAGGTAGCGGAGCCGCTTGTAAAACTAGATCAGAAGTCGGCACGGGCGTACCTCAACTAAGTGCTATTATAGATTGCTATGCCGAAGCTGTTAAATATGGCGTTGAAATTATTTCAGACGGAGGATGTGTAACTGCTGGAGATGTTTGCAAAGCAATTGGCGCTGGAGCCAAGCTAGTTATGGTAGCGGGTATGGTATCTAAGTCAGAAGAGTGCGACAATATTGTAGAAGTAGATGGCAAAAAATATGTTAACTTTTATGGATTAGGTAGTACAACTATGTATAACAGAACAAAGCCTACAGAGCAAGAATATAGGCCTAATGAAGGCAGAGACTTGCTAATACCATGTAAAGGGTCGATTATAAGCGTCATACAGCAAATACAAGGCGGCTTGCGTAGTGTATGCACTTATGTAGGTGCTGCGCACATAGACGTCTTACACGAGCGTACAGTGTTTGTAAGAGTACATAATCAATTAAACAATAGTTTAGCAAAGTACGAGCAATGATAGATTATAAAAATATACTTAATGATGGTATAGAAATAAGCAGCAGTGGCACTACAGGTCCTGCAAAAATGGTCTTTAGAACGCCCTCTAACTTACGAGCTTGCATTGATGTTGCTATTGACGCACAACACCTTACACGTAGCTCTAAGGTGCTTACAGTAACACGTATGACCCATGCAGGAGGCTTATTAACACAAACATTGCCAGCATACAGTATAGGAGCAGAGTTTAAAGTACAACAGTTTAACGCATTTTCTTTCTTAAAAGACTTTAAAGATTATACACATACGTTTTTAGCACCTGCGCAAATGACAGCACTAATGAACACAAAGGGATTTAACGATTGCGATCTTACTGGTAAGCGCATACTAGGCGGCAGTGATCCTGTTAGTTGGGAAATGATTGAAGCATTTGTAAGCAAAGGTGCAATTGTACAACCTAACTGGGGAATGAGTGAAATTGGACCTATAGCAATTAATATTGTGTTTGACAGTATAGATAAAGTAGAAGCAGCTAAAAAGCAATCACCTGACAACTTTTCAATTTTAGGCGACACATATTATTGCGATTGGAAAATTAAAGACAATGAATTGTATGTTAAAGGCGATACAAGTATATATGATGACTGGTTTGCTACAGGCGATATTGTTACCTTAGATATGAGCAAAAGGATGTTTTATTATGGTAGGGTATAAGTTTGCAATTACTGGTCACACTAAAGGATTAGGAAAAGCCTTGGCTAATAAAATAGCAACTCCGGTACTAGGTTTTTCTAGATCATCCGGTCACGATATATCAACAGAGGACGGACGTCTTGATATTGTTGCACAAAGTGCAGACTGTAATGTGTTTATTAATTGTGCGTACTGTGGCAATCCAAGCCAAGTTGATATGTTGTATAGTATATACGATTCTTGGAAAGACAGAAACTCGTTAATAATAAATATAGGTAGCGAAACTACGTCAGGTATAAAAAAACATATATGGCCTTACGCAGCTCATAAAGCTAGTTTAGATAAAGCAAGCGAGCAGCTTAGTTTTTTAAATAATAAATGTAAAGTAGTAAATTTTAAGTTTGGATATATTAATAGCGATAGGGTTATAAGAGATATTAACCCAAATGAATATATTGATATTAATGATGCAAGTAATTATATATTAGCCAATATCGAATTTGCTTTTAAGTATAGACTAACGGAGATATTATTAAGACCATGAGACCTTATTTTGAATATATAGAAGGACTAGACTTCACTGCAACTACACGAGCAGCATTGTCAACTTACGTAATGGAAAATTTAGACTTGTTTAATAGATCGAGTACTAAATTAAATAAGCACGGAACATATGACTGGAATTGGTTTCTTTACGGAAAAGACATTCCTACTGTATTAATGGACGAAGTGGGCAAGCGATTTAAAATTCCTGTTAGATACGAAATACTTGGACAAACTCCTTATACAAATGGTAGAAAACATATAGATAGAATAGTAGAAGGAGTGCCGCCTAGAATAAGTTTAATAAATTTTCCTATATATCCTTTGGATTATAATAAAATAGGTCCAACCCAATTTTGGAATTTATTAAGTGGCACTACTGACGATTATGATAATGCGGAGTTTGAGCTTGCATGCGAAGTTGATTATAGTTTACAAAAACCAGTAATATTTAATTTGCAACAATATCATAACGCTTTAAATGATTGCGCCGATCACCGGTTTAATGCTCAGTTCACTACTAATTTGTCCTTTAACGATCTAATGGAATTGTATGATAAAGGCCAGTTGTTTGAGTAAAGTTTGGGTATCTCCGTTGCCTTTTGAAAAGCGCCGAGATTTAGGGCGCATGTGTCATGTCACTATAGATGAAGCAAATTCGACAATTACTCGAGAATTTACAATATCCAAAGTAACTGCTGCTGGAAAGATTAATCCTTTTAATTATACGTTAGCGACAGTGGAAGATGCATTTAACAATGACGTACATTGGACAACTCAATTAGATTCTAACTATGTACTAAAGCCGTTAAGTATTGATTATGAGAATTTGTCAATCACATATCCCTATCACGGTAAAGACTTATATCATGATTATGAAAAATTTACTAGTATAAAAGATTTTAAAGAACAAATTATAGAAATGTACACTTACTTTAAAGAACAGAATATTTTTAAAGGTAATGGCTCTAGGAGTAATCTAGTATTAGTAGACAACAAAGTAAAAGCATTTGATTTTAAATGGACCCGAATAAGGCCTCATAACATAAAATTAGAATTAATGAGCTATGAAATATGGCTCAAAAATGCTGATAATAATCTAGAAACTGAACTCAAAGTGCTAGCAGGCTTTGAAGAAAGGAATAGTAATGAATTTACCTTCGATGATTGATATTCCTATAGAGTATATTACCCAAATAAAAGATGATTTTTATAATAGTCCTACATATACAACAAATGGTATGAAAAAAGTTGTGTCTATTAAAAAATTAAAAAGTGTTAACACTCTTGTAGAATACTTAGGCTTTGATATTAACTGTATGGTAGGTGACAATTATTATAAACATACACGGTCGTATTTCCCGCATGTAGATGCACCAGCAGATGATTGTAAAAAATATTTACATATTGTAATACCTTTAGAAAAGGAGTATGATGACACACAGCATTTTATTATATTTGACCAGTATTCTAAAATTGGTCCTGCAACTTGGACCGGATTATTAGATGTCGATATAGACTTTGAAACAAATATTCAAGTAAAGGGTAACATACGAGAACAAGATATTACTAACTTTATTAAGTCTGGAATATCAGACGAATTTGCAAAAAAATATTTACCATATCCAAAAGAATGGTACAATGGATTAAGTGCAACTGCATATGAATGGACGCCGGGCAAAGGAATTATGTTTCCTAGTAATAGATTACATGCATCTGGAAACATGCCTAGAGATATGTATAAACTTGGTATAACATTTAAATTTAAGTTACCTAACGATGTATATTGATAATCTTACAGTAGAAATTACAGATAAGTGTAATGCAGGGTGCCCGCAATGTATGCGTACTAATCCTAATGGATGTATACCTAATACTTTTGTAAGGAATATAGATATCACATTTGACAATTTTAAATGTTATGTGCCGTATACTATTTTAAAAAATATAAAGAAAATAAGTTTTAATTGTCCAATGGGAGATCCTGTAGCACATGCTAATATATTTCCTATTTTAGATTATATAGTACTACACAATCCTAATATTAAGATAGACTTCCCTACAAATGGTAGTTTAAGAAATCAAGATTATTGGCAACGATTGGCAACATATAAACAAGTTACAGCTACTTTTGCAATAGACGGAATACATAATTCTACACACACGCATTACAGGCGTAATACAAACTTGTCTAAAATTTTAAATAATGCAACTACGTATATAAAAGCTGGTGGCAATGCTGTTTGGCAATTTATAATTTTTGAACATAATCATACTGAAGAATTCCAAGCAAAACAAACTTCTATAGACTTAGGGTTTAGCAATTTCGTTTCGTTTCATAGCAGTAGATTTAATAACACTGACACTTTTAAATATAGTTATGAAAATATTAATTATGAATTAAAAATGATTGATACAGATTTAAAATATAGATCTAAATTGCATTATGGCCAGCGTAATCACGTAAACAGTATTAAATGTAAATCCTTAGATAACAAAGAAATATTCATTGACATTGAGGGTAATATTATGCCTTGCTGTTATCATGCAGGTAGCCTATTTGCTAATATACATATAAACAAGCGTGACGGCTTTAATAATTATATTGATGTGTCGTTTGACAATTATAATATTGAAAAGTTTAATATTAATACAGAAGGATTTGAATCTGCTTTTAATAGTTATGAAAAATATATGGAAGACTTAAAAGTGCAATGGCAGCAATTAAATCCTCCGTTATGTAAAGTTGTATGTGGTAAGTGTGACTAGCTTAGATTAAGTTGACCCAAGCGCCGCTTTCATAGCCTTGGAATTTATTATCCGTAGTATTATAAATAACCATGCCGTTAGCGGCGGTAATAGCGTTACGTTCTGTAGTTGTATATGAACCAAATTGCATATACCCTGTGACTACAACGCCTTTATCTTCATTAATTTCCATAGCAACGCCAAGTGTTGATATACTACCACTTCTTGTGTTAAACACAAACTTTGATGTTTGATCGTCTGTTCCGGTAACAGCAGGCGCTATAACTGACATAGTAGCTGATGATTGATATGAATTGCCGTCATGACTTGTATAAGTCATTGTGCCTAATACGTCATTAGCTACGTTAGATGTCGGAACATCTTCTGTTCCGTTTGATCTCTGAAATCCAATTTCTTGTGCTGAATTACCAACATGGTGATTATGAATAGTAAGTATAGGTGTCCCAAACGCACCATTATTTACTGCGCTTACAAGTTTTAGAATAGGCTGGTCGCCTGCTTTTCTCATTTCTAAAACTTGTGATACAGTAGTTACATTAAGAATGTTACCAACAATCTTAGCATTGGGACCGTCTATTAACACAGAACTATCATCAGCAAACACACTACCAGTTAAATCACCGTCTAGTGTTCCTGTATGTGAGCCAGCTGCATTACCAGTTAAGTTGCCAGTAATGTTAGATGTCATTGCAGCAGGGATAACACCTGCCGGTAATGTACCAGTAAGTTGTGCAGCAGCAACAAGCCCAGTTGACGCATCAAATACTACAGTACTATCGTCTGCAATAAGATCGCCCATGATTCTTCCAACAGTAAGTTGGTTTTCTACATTAAGTTGACTAATCCATGCTTCTTTCCAATAAAGGTTGTCAGCACCTAAGTTATATGTAACAGTAGTATCAGGAACCATATGCCCCTGTATTGCACCGCCAATAACTAACGTGTCGCCACCTGCACCGTCGCCTAGATTAATATTTCCGCTTGCAGTAATGTTACCGGTAATGTTAATGTTACCAGTACCGGTAATGTTATTACCGTTTAAATCTAACTCACCGCCTAGTTGCGGTGATGTATCAGCCAGTAGTGAATCAATTGTGCCAGCAACTGCTGTTGTTCCGCCAGCTGTGGCTCCATCACCAACAAATAATTGTTTAGTGTCTGTAACGTAAATTAATTCGCCTTGTAATGGCGTAATGCCCAATCTTTCTGAATTGGTACCGCGTCTAACTTGTAAAGTCATTTATAAACTCCTGAATATACTCTTCATATGTATTTATGTCTATAGACAAATATTACTTTCGCTTCTTCATAAATATTTCAGTTCGTTTCTTAATATCTTTTTTAACTTTTGCAGTATCTAATCTAAAGTCAATAGATTCAATTTCTTCTTCGTATTGATCAAATAAGTCTTCTAAGGCAGTTTCAATGTCTACATTCTTTTTCTTTAAAGACGTTTTAACATCAATCTCCCAGATTTTGCCGTCAGTAAAGTGTACCAATACACTGTGTAAGTATTCTATTGGTACAACTTCGATATCAATATGGTCGAAAATTTCGGGCCAAGTATCTACTACTTCTGAAGGAAGCGGCTTTCTTTTAGGCACTCTCTTTGTTCTTCGCAGTTTTCTTTTTAGTAGGTACTAGTTCTTCAGCTTGTCTACGCAAATCTGCTGCTTCTTTACTCAACCGATCTGCATCACTGCGGAACTTTTTAGCAAGCGATTCGTCGGTGATTACACCATCGTCTGCTGCTACTGATGCTGCTACAGGAGTATCTCCTGCATATGCTGCTGCTGGATTTGGTACAGGGTCTACTGCCGGTACTGCTCCGCCTAGTGCAAGATCTGCTACAGTAACACCTTTTTGCTTTGCAATAACATCATTCAATTCATTTAAGTCAATTGAAGTGACATTGTTTGGTGTCATTTGTACCATGTTAGTTGCAACTTTTTGCATTCTACCTGTGGTATGAAATCCTGCTAACATGTTTCGGCCATCAGATAGTGATGATCTTGCCATTGCTTCGCCTAGCTCGTATGCTTCTTGTGCCATAGAGGATTCAATTGTTTTCATAAATGAATCGTGCTGTGCTGCATCAAGGCTTTCTGTTAGTACGATAATACAGTTTTCTGGTTCACCAGGAACAACACGGTATACTACACCGCATTTTTTGTTATTGCCTTTAATGCGTCCTACATGTTTATAATCGGCCATGTTATTCTCCTTTTGCTTGCTCTTGTGATGCTGCTACGGCACCGAGGAAGGTTTCTAGTTTGTTATAAGTTTGACCTACAACCATCATTTCATTTGGTTTAAATGCACCCCGACCGCTTGCTACATCGATAATCTGCTTAATAGCTGTTAAATCCTGTACAGTCAAATCTGGTGCCTGTGCAGGAGCAGCAGCTTCGGTTACTTGTGCTTCTTCTGTGTTATTTTCTTCAGACATAATATCTCCTATGTGTTGTCTATATATTTAATGATATTTCAAATATGGGCATGCCAAAGTGAAATAACTTAATTCTTTTGCTTCTTCAAAACCAACCCTAGTTACAGGCTTAGTTGACTCGTTACTATCTAAAGCTATTGCTTTACCAACATAAAATTTGCCTTTTAAGTTTTGATTAATCCATTTAACTAAACTTTGTTCTAAATTATACCTAGTAGGTACATTAATATATTCAAAATAAGGAGGCGCTATACTAGCTCTCCTTATCTCAAAAAAGTTTAACGGATTAGGATCTTTATCTCTAAGCAAAGCTTTCCTCATAATGTGCTGTTTGTCCAAAAGGACCTTCTAAGTTTTTATCGTGATGTGAGTGTATAACAAACACTGTGTCGCAATAATCTGGATCACCCCAGCTATCCCAAGCATAGCCATCTGTAAACATAATGAACTTCTTAGGGGTAATGTCGTGTTCTTTCATGTAAGTCCAGTTACACATAAAGTCTGTGCCGCCGCCTCCCATAATTTCATAGTCGAGCAAGTCTTCTCCACCGTGTGCAGTAAATTCTTGTTCGTTATATACCTTTGTGTCGAAGCACCATACTTTAATATTATAGTCTGGATACTCTGCCATAATGCCTTGTACTTCGCCTAAAAAGTCTGCACCTTGCTCATTGCCAATTGAACCTGACATGTCAATACTAATGCAAAGATCAATTGTTTCGTCAAAGTTCATACTAGGTAGAATAGCACCACTCATTTGCCCTTTGCGTGACGGGCGGCTAAATGTATAATCAGTGCGTATAGTACTTTGGATCTGTTGACGTAGTATTTCACGCCAGTTCATCTTAGGCTCAGTAAGCTCTTTGATCATACGTGCAATCTCACCTGGTACATTGCCTGCACCTGATGTTTGTGCTGCCGAGATCATATTTTCTTTAATTTCGTCTTTAATTTTTTTAAGTTCGTCTTTAGAGTAAGTAGGACGAGTTTTGCTTTCTTTGCTATTTTCGTCACCGCTGCCTTCGCCGTCTTTGCTTTCACCCTGACCTGGAGCACCTTCGCCCTCCCAATCAATATGTTCATCTAGCATTTCGCCTAGTTGCTTTAAGAAGTCTTCACCGTTTTGTTTAGCTTGTTCATAGATGTCGTCGTATACAGCTTCTGAACTCCAGTTATCGTATTTAAAGTCTTGATAGCAATCAATAAATGTAGGCTTAGTTCCGATGCGATCACGTACAAGTAAGTTATTTACAATATAATCAGCAGCAATGTTATAAATCATTGCATTACGATCTTCTCTGCGTCCTAGGTGATCGAACACACAATGTAAAATTTCATGTGCAATAACAAACTCGATCTCTTTATTTGACATTTTGTTAAAGAATTGAGTATTAAAATAAAGGTTGCGACCGTCTACTGCGGCAGTGCCTAACCAATCATCTGCGCTTTTAATCTGTAAACGTGTGGCCATATTGCCAAAGAATGGATGACGCAACAGCAGTCCGACTCGAGCTACAATGATACGGTCTAATACATCTACTCGCATTGTTTCAAGTGCTTCTGGAGTAATGTCTGGATCGGGTGTCCAGTTTTTTGTGCCTTCAACGCTCATAATGTTTTCTCCTGTTGCTATACATATAGTATACACTTAGTTTGCAATATTGTCAACCAAAAGTATAGGACGGCCTCAAAAGAACCGTCCTATACTATTTAAGCTTGTTGAGCAGCAGTGATGTATTTGCCAAACCGTTCGTGGAACTCATCAAAACATTCTACTTCGTCTGGATCAATAGGCAAGCTATACTGTGTAAGAGCAAGTTTGATGCCCATAACAACTAGTTCTGTTTCAAAGTTATCCATTGCAAAGCGCAGGAAATTGTTAACTTTATCATCGAACTTCTTGTCGTTCTTATCTGACGCTTCTTTTAGTTCGTAACATAGTGACACAGTTAACGAATACATAGCACTAATTTCTTTTGCTTTCATTTCGTTAACTTTGCCATCTAAGATGTCACTTGGGTTAGGCATTGTAGCTGCCACTCTGCGGTGCGCCATAAACTTTACAGCAAGTCCTTCGCCAACTGCGCCACTAACTAAGTCTGTTGTGGTTGCCTCGTCTAGACCGTCTTCTAGCAATTCGCTAACAAATGACCAGCTACGTGGCGTTGCAAACGAACGTGACGGGCTACGTGGGTCAAAGTCGTACAAGTCTTTCTTTGCAAACGTTAAGTAACCTACAACGTCTGTATGTATTTTATTTTCTACACTCCACTGAAACCAGTCATCAAACGATACAGCAAGTTCTAAGTGGATAAAGCGGTTAGCCAACGGAGCAGGCATACGATACGTAACGCCTTTGTCTGCTTCACGGTTACCTGCCGCAACAATCATTACGTTGTCTGGAAGCTTGTATTGTCCTACCTTACGGTTAAGAATTAGCTGATATGCAGCCGCTTGCACACTAGGTGCCGCTGAGTTCATTTCGTCTAGGAAAAGTACAATGTGGTCAAACTGTGCTGCAAACTCTTCTGTAGGCAGTTCGTTAGGTGCGCCCCACACCATTGTACCTGAGTTGCTGTCAAAGTACGGAATGCCTTTAATATCTGTAGGTTCCCAAAGCGACAAGCGGATGTCAATTAAATGTGAATTTGAAAAGCTATCGCTAATTTGAGCAACGATATCCGACTTGCCAATACCTGGAGGTCCCCAAAGAAAGATAGGACGTTTTTTCTTTAGCGCATGCTTGATACTTGCTTTTGCGCTATTTGGACTAACTGTACGAAGTGCTGTATTTTCCATGTTATAAACCCTTAGTTTGTGTGTCTTTGCTATACATATATAATAACACTGAACGGACTAAGAGTCAACCATTATTTTCACTTAGATTTATAATCTGCAACTGCTGCTTTAATAGCATCCTCTGCTAGTACACTGCAATGTATTTTTACTGGAGGTAATGCAAGTTCTCGTGCAAGAGTGGTGTTCTTTATTTCACTTGCAGTGTCTAAGGTCATGCCTTTAACCATTTCAGTTAGTAAACTACTACTGGCAATAGCACTTCCGCAACCATATGTTTTAAATTTAGCATCAATAATAATGCCTTCTTCGACTTTAATTTGCAACCGCATAACGTCACCGCATGCTGGAGCTCCTACCATTCCTGTGCCGATGTTATCAGCTGGGTCCCACTTACCTACATTACGAGGATTATCGTAATGGTCCAAAACTTCTTTTGAATAAGCCATTGTTGTGGTCTCTTAATTATGTTTTATTATTTCTGTTTAATGCTTTTGTTAGTCCGTACTTGCGAACGTCACCGCTAAACAAGTGTAACTCCATAGCCTTTTTTTCGTTTGTAACGATAATACCTTTAGGACTAAGATAGTACGGACAGTCGATAAAATTATCCATCCATATAATAGTATTTACCGTAAGTTCAAAATCTCGCGGAAACGGAACATCGTATGTAGTAAGCTCGATTTCTTCAGAAATAAATCGAAATCCTTCATCTGTTAGACGCAGTCCGCCCGTGTCTTTTGTTCTTGCGTTCTTCCACCATAATGGCATATATTCTTTAACAGCTACTTCATTAATACCTTTGTTTGCTGCTTTTAAAAATATTTTAGTGTATGTTTCTTTCCAGTTCATTCTTTTACAGTTTCGCCAGCGGTTAATTTTACTACTGAAAATTCATCACTATCAAATAAGTCGTTTAATTTCTTAGCTAAATTATGAGCATGTCCTGGATTAGAAAAGCTAGTTTTCTTATATTTTGGCCCAGGATAGCTAGTAAGAATGTTTAATGACTTTAGATTAAAAGGATTATTTTCAAAAAATACAGCCCAAATTGCTTCGGCCTGCAACACTTGTTCAGCTCTATAGCTTTTTTTATCTATAAATTCTCTTAAAACTGTTGGCTTTGGCCTACTCATATACGTCGTCCTTTATTAATTAACTACGTATATTTATGTCTTTTTTGAGTAAAGTTAGCAGTTTACCATTTACTGCCGCCATCCATATTAATTTGAATTACGTCATCTGCTCCGCTATTTTTACGTGCAAGTATTTGTTCAAGATCGCCATTTAGTCTTGCCATTACTTCGCCTAAAGTAAGTGCAAGGCGTTTAGCATTAGCAATGTCTAATCGAACTTCAGTTGCTCTACTAGAATCAGCAGTTTTTACTTGTTGAATAAACTGCTGAATAGGATTAGTGTTTAATGGTTCACCGGTTTGCACGACTTAACTCCTGACGCATTTCTAATTCTGTCTTAAACGGTCCTTTGGTAACATAGCGTTCCACTGTAATCAGTTTAGGACAAAAGCTTTTAACCCAGCCTTTTTCGAATTGAATAACATAATATCCTGCTGCATACAAACTCTTTGACTTTTCGCTTTTAGTAAACAACGGAAGTTTACGTTTTACATCATACATAGGATTGTACGGAGTACAGCTTGTAGGATATTTATTTACTTGATTATCAGTAGGAGTACTATCTTTAATTTCTAAATCAGTCCAGCTTAGTTTTTTGTCAAGTGCTTTAGATATATCACTTGAGTCGTGATATATTTGGGTACCTGTAGGAGTACTTAGAATATACTGTTCTTCATTTAGACTAATGGTGCCAAACTTTACACCTCGGTTGTCTTCTACAATCCAAAACTTATTCTTTAAAATTTCTTTTGCGTTCATTTAGGGTACCTCGCTTGTAATGGTGCTGCAAAATATTGTGCCTGATCTGCAACTCGTTGCATATCCCACTTAGCACAAAACTTCATAAGACGCATGCCTACTTGACTAATGTCTTTAGGCTCTACATCTGCAATAGTTGTGTCAATAATCTCTCTAATGTCTGCAGGTTGTGCAGTCAAGTCACATAGTACAACATTGCGATTGTAATCATCTAGTACACGATGTTCATCACCGTTATGATCAGTCCATCGTTGTAGCATCATGTTATTCCAGTTAAATCCTTTAGTTTGCTTATCTTCATATGCTTCAATAAGGCCGACTTTATTCTTAGTGCCTTTCTTGCGTACACCCGGATACGCACTAAACACGTTATCACTAGTGTCGCCTCGCATACACTTTTCAAACAACATAAAGTCAGGCTCGGGTGCAAGCTTGCGC